>ERZ1292625.830-Hain-H41-01um-R1-830-length-41782-cov-12_pt1 | contig 41782 bp, 60 predicted proteins | sample MGYA00564400_ERZ1292625 | MGnify/ENA primary metagenome ERZ1292625 (study PRJEB36523, sample SAMEA6512639) | groundwater metagenome | collected 2019-01-08 | study: AquaDiva: Metagenomics assemblies of 32 groundwater samples
TCTCACGGACCACAACCGTACGTACTGCCATTATACTACAACCGCCATTATAGTTGACACAATTTACATTAAATGAAGTTGATTTAAGAATATTTCGAAGAAAAGCACAGCTAGAAAAATCGTCTTTGATTTTATTTATGCCGATAACCTCTAACAATAGCTGTCATGTTAATCTGACTTTTTTGGAGTATTTAAAGTTGATGCTTTGTTTCTGTTGGTCCTGTCTTCCACTAAAGCATCATGTATTTTTCCGATTAAGTCATAAGGTCTTGTTCTGTCAATATAAATAACTCTTCCATCTGGATTTGAGATGCTCTCGAAATCTGTTTTATTTCCACATAGAAAAATTCGTGGCTCTATTTTACCAACATACTGCCCTATAATATGATATTTTTCAAATACTTCAGAAGAATCTACCACCACAGCCATCACATCTTTTAAAGTTCCTAGCCTAATATTTTGAAGTTCGGCTTTAAGCTCTCCCCCATCTTTTAAAAAGATAAATTCATATCCTCCATTCCATTTTCTTGGAAGATGGTCGCTAATTATATTCACAAATTTTTGACCTTCACTCATTGCTATTAATATTTTCTCAATTCCCCTTTCTTCCAAATTTTTTTTCATCACAAAACCCCCTTTTTCAAAAGTTCTTCCCAAGTTGTTTCACCCAGTGCAACTTTAGCCTCTCTCAAAGTCAAAATTGGTTTTTCATATTTTGCAAAATCATCAACAGCAATCCTAGGGCAAGCCAACTCTATAAAAGCATCAACATAATAAAAATTCATGATTTTATCTGGAGTCATTTCATTCATTGTTATTAATATAGGATTTTTCCCATGGCTTCTCAGCTTGTCCATTATAAATTTTGCAGAGCCAAACTTCTGTCCAGGTTTTATCTCGACAATAACACCCACAGTTTTTGCATCCTTGAGTTTTTCAATTGAAATAATTCTTTGCCTCATTATTTTGTCTCTTAACTTTGACATTTCCTTAATTTCATAATTGTACACATCAACTAAAAAAACTGGCTTTTTTACAGCCAATGCAGCACCCATTGAATGAAAATTATTTCCAATAATAACATAACAGTCAACTTCATTTTCAATTGCCTTTAGTCCTGTATATTCACATCCAACAACATGGCCTTCATAAGCCGCAACTCCAAGTTTCTTTGAAACAACAACCTTTTTCCCATTCTTCTCATAAAATTTGATTATATTGTCCAAATCATGTCTATGTTGTATAGAATAAGAAAGCCCAATCGTTTTGAATTTTTTTATGGGCGTTAAAGATTTTTTCAGAATTGGATTTAAATCTAATTCGTCTCTTACCTCAATGTAAATTACTGGAAAATCAATCTCAACATATTTTGCATGTCCGAAATGAACAATAAGGTCAACTCCTAAAGCTTGTGCTTCCTGCCAAGCCACAGAGCAGCCGCCCCAGCAAGTCTCTCCAGAAACAACAACTTCTATTCCCAAGGTCTCAATGTCCTTCACAATATCAAGTGCATTTTGCTTTATTCCTTCTGGAAGTTGCACTAAAACTTTCTTGGGTTTTATCCTTTTTAATTCTGATATGTACTTTTCCCTCTCAAAATTTAGTGTCATCTTAAAAATTGCAGAAGATGGCTTATAAAGGTTTTGAATTATTGCTTTTCAAAGCCCAGGCTAATTTCTAAACAAATAGAATTAAATTAAAAAATAAAAATTAAAAACTAAAAGTATTGATCTGTGTGCAAAGCCTAGGTTGACCCTGTGCATCTTTAAAGTATGGAATAATATCAACACTATTAGGTGCTACTACTGGGACTACAGATACCCCTCCAAAAGTTCTCGTTGATAAAAGGGTTAAGTCTCCAGAATATATGTCTGTAACATTAGAACTTGTTCCAGCAGTTGTATTGTGGAAAACCGCCTTCACTCCTCCGAGAGCATCAGTTCCTGCTTTTCTAGTTACATCGAGAGTGCAACTCTGGTTTAATGGCCCAGTACAACTTACTGCAGTTGCCCTAACATCAGTATTAATACATCGTGTGTTAATATCTATCTGGCTTGTTCCTTGTTCAATAACTCCTCTTATCACAACCCAGATAATCCCTATGGCAACCAACACTAAAAGGATTATTATTAAAGTTGTCACAATAGTGGACAATCCTTTTTTATTATATAACATCATTAACCTCCTTTTAACCATATTAACTGTATCATCTATAATAAGAAATCTAGTATTTAAAGTTTTTTACACTCTGTTAAAGTCATCCAAAAGAAGGAAAAATTCTTTCTTGTCCATAACCTTATCATTTTCTGAAAGTCCTATTCTTTCGGAAAGTTTCCAAAAAGCCTGTGGCTTATAACCTCTTTTTTTCAATGAAGCAAGTGTCGGGAGTTTTACATCATCCCACCCAGAATAAATTCCTTTTTCAATTCCCTGCCTGAACTGCGTTGTCGAAAGTTCAAGATCTTTAAAGTGGATTCTTCCTAAAAAAGCCGTCCAGGGAAATTTTTTTATTCCTAAAGCAGAATAAATCATCTTTTGTCTTTCGGCATTATCCCTATGGTCTTTAGCTCGGATTATGTGGCTCATTTTCATTTCAATATCATCAACAGCCACAGCTAGATTCATCAAAGGCCAAACCCTGTATTTTGAAGCTTGTCTTGGGTGAGGAGTAAGATTGACCCTTGCTAAGGGAAAATCTCTCATTGCAGGATTTTTGTGTGTCATTGAACTCTTGAATCTCAAAACTGCTTCACCTTCCTCAAAGCCTTTATCGTCTAACATTTTTTTCCATCTCTCTATATTTTTTTTAACCGACAAATTTCTGCAAGGGCAATTTTTTTTAACGTCAACAAATTTTTTAAAAGCTTCTTGAGAACAAGTGCAGATATAAGCAGATTTTTTGTCTATTAACTTTTTAGAATATTTATAGTATAATTCCATCCTGTCAGATTGGATAATTGTTTTTGCAATTCCATCAAAAAGCCATTTTCCCTCGTCATCAATCATCTTGTAAGCTGGCTTGTAAATATTTTCTGGATTTGTATCTTCAATTCTCAAATAAAATTTTCCCCCATACTTTTTTACGTAAAGAAAAGAGATGCAGGAAGTTAAAGCATGGCCGATGTGCATTGGGCCGGAAGGCGAAGGAGCAAATCTCATTACAACTCCTTTTTTTGAATTAGGAAGCTCCTCAAGTCCTTCTCTTGTTTCTCTGTGGCTCACAACTTTGTCTAAATCTTCAAATTCTTTTTTTTGATCTTCAAGAGAAAGAGTTTCAACATCTTTTATTATTTCCTGAATTTTTGTCATGACTTTTTTAACTTCTGATTTTTTCAATCCTTCATTAAACAATGCAGAAATAACACTGCCAGGATTAGCCTTGCCGTCATGTGCAATCGCATTTTTTAATGCATACGCTTTTATTTTTTTATCCAAATCTTTTATCATAAAAATTATAAGAAATCTGTATTAATAAAATTAACCTACTTGCTCTTAAAAGCCTTCCACATCCAAATTAAAGAAACAATCATTAGCCCAATTGCAATAAAACTTGAAGATGAAGGCAGCGTTCCTATCACTCCTCCAGTGATTGCCGTCTTTGTAGCAATCAAAATTCCAACTCCAAAAATTCCCAAAATAGCAGCAGCCGCTTTTTGAACGGGTTTTGAGGAATATTCCTCAATTTTTGTTAAAGCTGTTTCATAAACACCATCTGCTTTTTCTTTTATTGAATCTTTAATTATAGAGTATTTTCTGCCATCAATTAAACCATGATACTTCAAAATATCAACAGCGGCATTTAGCATGCCTGCATCTTGGATTGTCGCAGCAGCCTCTGCCAATTCAGGCATCCTTTGTGCATAATCTCCTTTTTTCATTAAATCATAAAGTTCGTTAAATGCTCCAATCTTTTTGTCTAACTCAGTTTGTTCTGACAACTCTCTTCTAGCTCCTCCAACAAAAAAACCATTACTAGCCCTTTCTTCAAGGCTTTTATTGAGTATAACTTCATTTCCAAAATCATCAAATACTTTTCCAGAAGCAACAACTTTTGCTATCTGTTCGTAAACATGCTTCCACATTAAATATTCTGAAGCAAATTTTCCACTTCTGGATGCTTCATTGGTTTCTGCAAAGATTCTATTTTTTTCCGCTTCAAACTTTTGTTCATCTATGTGGCTTCTAAGACTATCTCTATAACTTATCCAGCCAGGGTGATTCTCAAGAATTCCATTTAATCCAGTATCTATCCCATAATTAGTGACGTTCTTGACGCGACTACTTACCCCTTCCTCTTTTTCTTCATCCATTATAAAAACCTCCTGCGGGTTTTTATGAATCCCGCATCCATCTTTTATTTTTTAATCATCCTTATTGATTCTAAGCTTTTTTTCAACTAGCTCAATTCTGTGTTGCAATCTATAAATATTATTAGAAACTTCTTCCAGTTTTGTTGTCATATCCATAAGTCTTTTCGCAAATTTTTTCTTTTTATCCTCTATAGAAAGACTGTCTTCATTATCGCTTATTCCAGAAGAATAAGGTTTTACACTCGGTTGAGTTGATGAACTAACAGCAGGTGAACTCGAAGCTAAATTTCCTAAAAAACTAAAAAATCCTCCAGAACCTTCATTGGAATTTGAATTTGTTGTCATCGGTGCAGGGGCAGATCCCATTGGGCTGGGTGTAACAGGTGCAGAAATTTGAGGTTCTCCGCCGCCATTCTTAAGCTGATGTTTTAACGTTGCTACTTTTTGCCTGCTCCTGTATCTTTCGGAAAGATCAAGCACCTTCTCTTTTCTATTAAACAATCCCATAGTTTATATAATAAATTAGAGTTTTTAAGGATTTTGAATTATTCAGAATTAAACTTTTTCCTCCTTAGAAACCTTTTTTAAACTCTAATTCCTATAACACAGTATAAAGAAACGATAAAATGGGTGACATAAAAGCAGTTTACGAAATTATCAAAGATATCAGTCCTTACTATAAAAAAAAGGGGGAGCCAGAGGCAGAGCACAAATTAGTCTACGACTCAAGCACGGAAACTTTAGAGCCGGTTTATTTTTTTATTCTGGATTTAATGCAGGATCTTGGGATGAAGACTGAAAAACTTTCTGATAATTTTGCTTCATCGCCGGGTTCAGGGCATTTTTCAGAGCTAGGTCAAAGAGCAACAATAATGCAGCAGCAGGGCGCAAAAATTCTTGGAGATGTAAACACCGTCTTGAGAAGTGTCTTAAATCTCATCTATGATTTGAAAGAATTTAAAATAAGGTTGAAAATTTACACAGATTTAAAATCAAAAGACCCAAACATTTCTCAAGCAGCTAGGCTTTCTCTAAAACAACTTTGGATGGACAAAGTTGACATACAAAAAGGAAACTCCAGTGTAAAGGCAATGGCTTTGGGTCAGGCCGGATTTCAAACACTTTTAGATGCTTTCTTAGTTGCAGATAATGAAAAAGAAGCAAAAGATTTAGACTTAAATGACAGAATAAAAAGGATTGTGATGTCGAGGGTTATAGAATTTAATGCTTGGCTTGGCCAGTCTGAAAGAGAATTAACAAAAAGATATGGGCTGGAAAGAGCCTATCTAAAAAGTCAGGTTAACTCTTTAAAACTTTACACAAAATGGGCAAAACCATATTTAGTCGCAGCAGCAAAATTGCAAAATAAAGATTTTGGGAGAGACCCAGCTTTGGTAAATGTTTTCAACACTCTACTTTTAGAATTGACCCTCTTAGGAAAACAGGAATTAAAAATTAAGGAAGAGGCTTTAGAAGGAAATCTCCCGATAGAATTTTCAAAGGAGCATTTTTTAAAATCAATAAAAAGAAAATATTACAGCTGTTATCTGGTTGACTTTAGATTTAGGGGAATCCCACAGCGGGTCGCACAGCAATCCCATTATGCATTTGGTGGCTTGGCAGAAGTTACTTTCAGAGGATATGCTTTAAACGAGGAAGAAATTGCAAAATTATACCAGGAGATAGACAAATCAGATTTAGAACTGGCATTAGGTTTTGTTGAGGGAGCTTCTGATGAAAGCTTGAAGCAGATGCAAGAAGAGATAGATTTTTTTCTTAGTGAAGAAGATGAAAAGCCTGTTGAAAATAAAGATAGCTCAAATCCATTTTTAGCACTTTTTGGATTTTATGACAAGAAAGAAGCTTCGAAATCAAAACCTAAGGAGGAGAAGCAGAAAAAAAAAGAGATTGGAGAAATTAAAAAAGACAGTTGGATAGAGAAAGAACATCTGAGAAAATTATGTACTAAAAAAGCTCAAGAAGCGACTTTTAATCTGTTTGAAATCTACAAAAAAGCCCACGGAATGCCTGCTTACACCTAATTCCTTTTTCCTTTAATGACCATGAGCAAGACCCCCACTATTTCAAGAACAATCCCTACAAAAGAGATTCCTCCTCGTGATTGGTTAGAAATACTAAATCCTGTTATTGGTACTCTGAAGAATGAAGTTATAATAAAAAAAGCACCGATTAAAAATAAGAAAAATCCGAACCCCTTTAAAAATTTCCTTGTTAAACCTTGGGGGTTTAATGGTAAACCACTTTGTCCTTCTTTGTTAAGCTTCTTTTCCATTTTTTATTAAGTCAAGGCTAGTATATAAAATTTTTCTAAAGGCAAGGTGTAATAAAAACGAAAGGTTTATAAATAATACTTTTGGTATTACTTAGGTATTACTTTATGGAGGATAAAATGGACAAAGATAAAGCAGAACAAGAATGGCTAAAACTAATTAAAAGCAAAGGATATAAGAAAATTTCAGTTAATGTAACAAAGGAAACTTTGGGTCTTATAGATGAGTATACAAACATGGCTGGGATAGATAGGAGTTTAGTGATAAATGCTATTTTGCACACAGGTTTTGGCAATTATTTGGATTTAATTGAAGAAGGAATGAAAAGGGCTCTAAGCAAAAAGAAATTAAAAGATGAAAAAGATAGGGCAACTTTCATCAAGTTTCAAAAAAACTTGCAAAATTTCAGAAGAAAAAATCCTATGTTAAACAAAAACTTATCAGCGTAAAATTATTATTTAATCTATAATCCAAAGGTAAATTTATATATTTGTTATACATTAATTTTTAATGCAAAAGAAAGAGAAAAAACACACACAAAAACACAAAAAATCTAGAGACATTCCTGTTGAGATAAAAAAGGGAGAAAGGGAAAACGCTGAGGAAACACTGAATTTTGCAAGAAAATTTTCGCCTCTTTTTTCAGAAGATGAAAGTAATTTGTCAGAGCTTAGCGAAGCTTTGTCGACACGAGCTCCAGTGCTTGAAAAAATTGCTGAAGCTCCCGAGATTATTATCGGAGGCAGAAGATTTGAAACACCGGCTCAAACAGGCAATAGCAAAGATTCTGACCCATTCAAGTATTCTATTGGGGGTGGAAATGGCGACGACGAAAAAAAATATATAATGGACACAGGGACAAGAGGCAACATTCCGGAACAAGTTGACCTTGACAGAGTTGGAAGGGCTAGAGATGACGTTTTCAGACAGGAAGGATTTTTCACAAGCTCTGAAAGGGCAAATGAAGGAAACTCAAACCTCGAAAAATATTCAATTCCGGAAAGATTTGATGATGAAAGGGAAAGAAGTGAAAGTCGTGATCTATCTTCAAAAAAAGAAAAGAAGTACCAGCCTAAATTGCCTTAGGAAAATATATAAACAAAATTTGTGTTGTTTAATTATTAATAAAGAGGTTTATACAGACTTCTCAAGGAGGCGGAGAAAAGAAGTTGCGAGAGGGATGTAAAACCGTAGGTTTTAAAATGCCAGAAAAAAGCAAATATACAATTGAAGGAATTTATCAAGGAGGAGTTTCTACATTCAAGTCTTATCCTTCTAGCAAATATTTTAGTGCTGGGTCTCTTGGTGTTACAACAGATCCAAGATCAGCCAATGTTCTTAAAGAAGTTTCAGACAAACTTTCTGCAGGAGTCAAGCATATTGAGATTGAGGCAGTCACTCCTGATTTTTTTGACCAGGTAGCAAAACAGCATCTTGAAGAAACAAGAAGACTTGCAAAATTGACAGGCATAGGAATTTCTGTTCACGGTCCAGTTATAGACACGACAGGAATTGACCCTAGAAGAGGGGGTTATAGCGAATCAGACAGAGTTTTAGCTGAAAAGAAAATTATTCAGACTCTTGAAAGAAGCCACGAATTAAATCCTGACGGAAACATTCCTGTAAACTTTCATTCCGCTGAAGGTTTGCCAGGCTCGGAATTCGGTCCTAAGCCAACAAAAGAAGGCGGAAGAGATTACAGAAGAATTATTGCAGTTGACAGGGAGTCTGGAAAGTTAGTTCCTCTTGAGAAAGAGGAAAGATGGTATCCTGAAGGAGGAGAAGTTGTAAAAAAAGAATATAACCCTCAAAAAAACCTTGCTATATTAAATGAAACAAACTGGGATAATCAGATAACCCAAATACTTTTCCAGAAAGAAAGGTTCGATGAAATTCTTGAAAGGAATAGGCCTTTACTCGAGCCCATTATTGAAGAAATGAATAAAGAAAATTTTAATCCCAATCTATTGCCTTCTGCCCAGCAAGATGTTTATAGAAAATTTAAAGATGCGCATCTTTATCTGGAGGAAATGCACAAGATGACTCATTCTTTATTTAGTAAGGCTTATGAATTTGGAGATGATAGGCAAAAAGAAAAATTGCAGGAGCTCGCCAAGCATCTTGGAGAAGCTATGGGAAATGATAGAAATCCATTTACAGAATCTAAAGTAATGCATGATTTTTTGCTCGCATTAAAATCTCCACAGTTGAATGTTGCCCCGAAAATGTACGTTCCAATAGAAGAATTTGCATTAAAACAATCTTCACAAACTTATGGAAACGCTGCTTTTGAAGCTTATAAAAAATATGGGAAATCAACTCCAATATTGACAATTGAAAACCCCCCGGCAGGATTTGCTTTGAGTACAGGTGAAGACGTAAAGGCTCTTGTGGAGAAGTCACGGGAAGAATTTGTCAAGAGGGCTGTAAAAGAAAAAGGGATGGGCGAAAAAGAAGCCATGCATATTGCTGAAAAGACTATTGGTGCAACTTTAGATGTTGGCCATATGAACATGCTTAGGAAATATGGATACAGCGAGGAAGATATTGTCAGAGAATCAGAAAAACTGGGTCCTGTCTTAAAACACTTGCATCTTTCTGACAATTTTGGATTTGAGCACACAGAACTTGCAATGGGGCAGGGAAATGTGCCGTTAAACATGATAATGGAAAAGCTACAAAAATCAGGCGTTAAAACTGAAGAAATAAAAAAGATTATTGAGGGGTCAACAATATGGACACATTTTAAATCTTCTCCTGTTTATCCTTCTTTGGAATTGTTGGGACCAAAGATGAATACTTCAGGAAAAGGTCCGTATTGGAATCAGTCTCCAGGTTTACTTCAAGACTACTATGGAGGTTTTGGAATGATGCTTCCTTCCGTCAACTACGAAACTTTTGGAGCGGGATTCTCAAGACTTCCCGCAGAGCTCGGAGGTTCAATGCAGGGTGCAGGCGGAAACAGAATGTCTGGAAGAAGTATGGAATAAAATAAATTTTAATCTAAAATGCTTCTCGTAAAAACATATCTTGGCAAAAGCAAAATACATGGTTTAGGTTTATTTGCAGGAGAATTTATCCCTAAAGGAAAACTGGTTTGGGAATTCGTGCCAGGTTTTGATTTTATGATAAAAGATAAAGATTTCAAAAAACTTCCAGATGTTGCAAAATCTTTTGTTTTGCATTTTGGTTATTATGAAAAAAATGAAAAAAGACACGTTATAAACCCTGATAATGCAAGATTCTTTAATCACTCTAAGAATCCAAATGTAATTGATTTAACAAAAACCAAATCGATTGCAAAACGCAACATAAAAAAAGATGAAGAATTAACCTGTAATTATTTTGACTTTGATGACGAAGCTGGTTTCAAATTATCAAAACTATAAGTTTCCAAAGAATCATCTTTATTCAATCTCAATCCTGCTTGGCGTAATTTTCCGTCTTTCCCCTTGTATGTTATAACGGTGCCATATGTGTTTGAATCAAGAAATTCATAGCCCCATCTTGTTCCAGCACTCTCCTCAATTCTAAGTGCATTTGCTTCAAGATTATTTTTTTTGTGAATATTTTCAACTTTGCTAGAACACAACATGTACAATACTCCTACGGCTCCTAAAGCAATTCCTACTCCTCTAGCTATTTTTTCTATTGACATGAGCAGAAAAACATAAATCTCATTTTTAAATCTTTTTTTCTACTATAGAATTACCAAAACTAGGTTTGTTACTAAAAATTTAAAAACAACCGAAAAATGAATTTTTATGGCTCTGGAAGATAAATTTAATCAGGCTGTTAGTGAATGGAGGGAACACTGCAAAAATAATAGTTTTCACTCAGTGATTTCTCCATATCTCGATTGCGAAGCTTACAGAAACATTATTGCTATGGGTCCAGCAATCCTCCCATTAATTCGTGATCAGTTAAAGAAGGAGATTGAAATAGGGGCAAAATATGAAACCGAGTTAAAAAGAATAAAGATAAAAGTCTTTGGAACAGACTCTGTGAAACTATGTTTTGGTAATTATGACAAGATACGTGAAGATGCAGAATACAATCAATATACAGAATGTCGCGAAGAATCTATAGGAAACGCTGGATTTAAGTGGTGTTATGCAATAAAAACAATTGTCCCAGAATTTGGTTTGCCCATAGGAGAAAAAGATAGTGGAGCTCCAATTGAAAAAGTTGCCCAGGGTTTTATAGGATTAAAAGTTGATGATGTCCAAAAAGCTACAATAAAATGGCTGGATGACAATATGTCTAAATATGTTCCTGCCCATTGACATTCTTTCAAATCACTTCGTCATCCCTATCTTCCAGTAAAATTGAAAACTTTTAAAAAGAGCTTAAACTTTAACTATCTGTAAAAAAGAGGCATATGGGAAAGAAAAATTCTATAAAAAAGAAGGTTGTTAGTCCGGAAAAGAAATTAAGAAAGCCCGGTTTTGAAAAGGAAAAGCAGGAAGAGCAGGACAGACAGCTTCCAAGTTTGCAGCTTAAAACAGAGCATGACATTGCGATGGACTTTGCAGTTAGAGCTTACAAAAGATTTGACAAGTTCATAAAATCTGTAGTTCTTTTTGGAAGCGTTGCGAAAGAAGAATCTGTTGCCGGATCAGACATTGATATTGTAATAATCATAGATGATGTTTCAGTAAAGCTCGATGAAGAGATTATTGCATGGTACAGGGAAGAATTGGAAAAGCTTTTGAGAAGAAATCCATATCAGCAAAGCCTTCATGTCAATACAACGAAACTAAGTACATGGTGGGAAGATTTAATGAGAGGCGATCCGACCATAATAAATGTTTTAAGATATGGCGAAGCAATGCTTGACTATGGCGGTTTTTTCGAACCTTTAAAGAGATTGTTGCTTGAAGGAAAAATGAGGCCTTCTCCAGAGGCAATTTATGTTAGCTTGCAAAGAGCGCCTATGCATCTGACAAGAAGCAAGTCTTCACAGCTCGGAGCAGTTGAGGGGCTGTACTGGGCAATGGTTGATTCAGCACATGCAGCATTGATTGCGGCAAACGTTTTGCCTCCTTCTCCAGAACATCTTGCAGTTGATTTGAGAGAAACTTTTGTGACAAGAGGAAAGTTAAAAATGAAGTATGTTCAATGGTACAGAGATGTCTTAATGCTCCACAAGAAAATTTCTCATGGTGAAATAAGAGATTTAAAGGGGATTGAAATCGACGTCTGGCAAGACAGGACAAAAGAATTTATGGATGTTATGACAAGACTTGTCAGAGATCTTGTTGGATTGGAGTGAAGGCTAAAAAATTAAAGATGTGAATTGGGTATAGAAACATTTTTTTTATCTTCTTCTCTTTTCTTGTTTGTTTTTGTTATCTCTTTAGCACCATATACAAGAGCAGTTGATCCTGCAATAATCATTGCTCCAGCAAAACCATAATTATACAATTTATTGTCCCCAAGAATAACCTTCTTTTCTCCCGAGTCATACGTGTAATTTATACTTGCTGGAACAGAACCAGCGACACATGTAGCTCCAGAAAGAACCAATGCAGTATTAGCGAAATATCTAGCAAGGTCGTTCATTTTACTTTTTCTTTTTATTCTCAGGCTTTTTTAAAATTGCTTCCAAACCACCAAGGGTGTCCTTAGCTCTTAAGTTTAAAGCTTCAGCGACTTTAGTGTCAGTAAGCCATTGAGTGTAATTGCCTAATACATAATCTGCTACAGATCTATCTCCAATAGCTTCTTTTTCTTCATCAGAAAGACCTGCACCAATAACATCAGCAAGTTTCTTGTCTTTTACATCAACAATGTAGGCATCAGCATATTCGGGTTTAAGTTCAGCCTTTGAACCCATAGAACTTAATATATCTGAAACTTTAACATTAACTAAAGAACCAGCTAATATTTTTGAGGCTTGTTTGAGTATCTTTCTTTCAGTAAGTGTTCCAGTATATCTATCTCCGTCCTCTCTTGATCCTAATAGGGCCTGAGACATTAATCCCACTTCTTTTCCTGTTCCTGGATCGGTATATCTTGCACCACTATCTATTGTAGGTTGGTATAAGTATTGGTCAACAGCAGAATTTCCAGCATCCCCATAAGCATTTTTTCTGTCTGCAAAGTAAGCAGCTGCTAGATTAAGTATACTAGACTTAGCCCCAAGATTTTTCAAAGCGTATCCTCTGGCCTGTTCTTTCAATTCTTTCTCTTGTTCTTTTGTTAACTTTTTTTCTGCCATTTTATTGATTTATATTGACTCTTGTTACTGTGTATGCAGAGTCTGAATTATAACTATCATTTGATTTATTTAAATATGTTTTGTTTTGTGGGTTTGTTTGGTCTTTTATACCAAAAGGCAGTAATGTCAATGCCCCAGTAATTGTAATTATTTTTGTTAAGGATTTCATTTTGATTTTTTCTTTGGTTTAGTTCTTGAAATTCTTTGAGATGTTCTGTCTTGTATTGATGGAACTAACTCTCTTACGAATTCTGTTGCTTTTTCTCTAGCTTTAATGCCTAGAATCCTATTTGCTTTTCTAGAGTTGTCTACTATATTAAATTGATGATACCTTGCATTTACGCTATTTTCTCTAGTCGCATCTAAAAGAAATTTCCCATCCATCAGTCTCGCCCTATTTTGGTAAAATAAATTACTATACCCATGTACGTCAGTTCTTACAGTATATCCAAACTCTTCATTTGAGTCATCTTCTTTTTCAAATCTGTCTATTAATACTTTAACCATAATTTCTTCAGAAATCACATATTTATAAATCTTTCTATTTTGTTACTACACTAAAGTTATAGCACTTCTTCCTTTTTTGGAGAATGGTCTTCATAAAGAACTTTAATCCTGCAAGGAAGTTTTGATTTTATCTCCCTTAAAATCTCTCTTGTAAATTGGACTGCTTTTGGATTTGGAACAGCTATAAAGAATATCCTTGAACCAGGCTTTACGATTGCAGATTTTCCGACAGCCTTCCCGAATGAAAGCTGCATTCCTGTCTGCATTCTATCCGCTCCAGCTCCCGTAAGCATTTTATTCTCTCTTTGAATGTGGTGTGGGTATGGAATAACTTTGAAAAGATACTGCCCTAACAGCTCCGTATCCATCTTTTTATTAATATACTGCCTACAGGCTTCAAGTGCGTTATGTCTTATTTGGGCTTTTTCCTCAGAAATAATCGTAAGCTGATGAGGGAATTTTCCAGCATTAAAAAATGGCTCGCTTCCCATTGTGAATTTAACTATGCTTTGCGGCGGGATCGTCTTTATGTATGCCTTGTTTTTCTGCTTGCTCACCCTAGTATAAGGGACAACTCTTCTTTTTGAATACGAATTTGCTTTTCTTAATGCCATATTAGTTAGGTGAAAATAATTTTAATCTGAAAGTGTCTCTCCCCATTATTTTAGTTAAAGACTGCGTTTTATATATTATTCCTGGAGCTTCAATTAATCTTCTATTAGAATAAGAATTTTTTAGCTGAGGTTGTCCGTTTTCTCCGAGTAAAACATATTCAAAATTATAAATTTGATTTAAATCTAAATGTCTAGGTGCAGGCATTTCTATTGGAAATTTAGTCCGATCAGTTTTTTCCATGAACCTAATGTTGCCGCTGGCTATTAAATCACTTATTTCCATTCTTGTCAAAATTCTAATTGATTTCTTAAAACTAGGTGGAATATCCAAATCCATTATACTCTTGTCCTAAAATCATTTACTTGCGGTCTTAAAAATAAAGGTGTTAATCTAACTTTTAAGAATTTCATGTCTGCTAAGTCTATATTTTTTCTCTCAAAACTGTCCAAGACAGAAGGGAGTGCACCAACAATTGGGGGCAATATTCTACGTAACATCTTACTGTTTTCAAAATTATATGTGTCTGCTATTCCGTTTTCATCAATTAAATATGAGTCTGATCTGTATTGCTCATCAAAATTAGTTCTTTCAAAATCAGGTGGAGCTATAACAAAATTCCCCTGATTATCATAATTCCCAAAAACCAATGTTTTTCCAGATAGTTTTGCAATCTTGTCTTGCATTTCTCTCACATCAGGATTATCTTCTTTTATCATATTTTCCTCCAGCATTTGCTGAGTAAGGTCTAGAGTTCTTAGGCAAATCTATTTCGATTCGGTCTCCATTCTCAACAACAACACTGCACTCTCCATCATCTACAACGTAATCCAAAATTGTGCTCATTTTGCCCTTTCCTCCATATAAACTGTGTTTCCTTCAATACCTGTTATTCTGTTTAATGCAACTTGATGATTTCCAACGTAAAGCCCATCTCTTCCATTGGGGGTATTATATTCTGGGGTTAAAATGTCATCAACCTTAGTCTTACCATCCTTACCAATCACAAGAGTTACCTTACCACCGACCATTCCTTCTAGCATTCTCTTAAACTTTTTTGCCTGTCCGTTCATTTTATTTCAACTCCTGTAGTTATTGCTTGCCCTGGAAGTCCTCTCTCGAAAATTGCCCTCACAACTCCTTTATTCCCATGAGCTCCAGAAATTTTTCCTTTGATTATTCTACCTGCAGGTGATTTCCATTCAACTTCTTTGCCGACAAGTTTCTCAGCTTCTTTCCTTGTTTTTAATCCATCAACTTCTATAAGAAAATGCTTCTCAGTAATGGTATGTCTTCCTCTTCGAAATTGAATTACTTTTCCTTTAGTCATTTTATATTTGTAAACATAAATTTAGATATAATACTTACAAGAAAATTCCTTTATAAAGGTTTGGAAGAATTAAATTTTTAAAATTAAGTTCGTGAGCTCTTTGAATTTTTTCTCATCAAGCTTTATTGGTCTGATTCTAGCACTGGCGCTTATAGGGAAATATCTTACAACATCGTATGCTTTTTTTATTCTTTTTGTATTATCCTCTCCTGAACGAATTCTGCGAATTTCTTTCGCATAAAAAGCATAGAAATTTCCATCCAGCTCTAAAACCACTAGCCCGTTATCAGGCGCTTCCTTGATGTTTTTATAAACAAATTCCAGCCTTTCCCTAGATTCCATAATTGTTCATAAATTTTATATTTTTAAGATTTGTGTAGTCTAAGATAATTTTGCTGTTAATTCTTTTCTAAATCGCTGATAATTTGAAACCAGTTTTGTATATTCTTCAGAAAGATTTCCTCTTTCACCTTTCAACCATGCTTCTGGACTAATTTGCTGAATTTTGCCACCAACATGAATAATACTTGTTAAGTCAATCTTATTTAATATTCCAACTAAATCGCTATTTTCAATCTTTTTAAAATCTGGATCAAACCTTATACAATCTATGCTAGTTGGTAAAGCCTTCATAAATAAATGAATCATTTCATTCCTAAAACGTTCACTCCCATATTCCATTTCTTCATAAGTCCCATTTTTGCCAGTAAGAGCCTCTGCTACTGCTCTTTGTTCTTCGCTGCCTGACTGCTGATTCAAATACCTATCCATATATAACAAGCTATCTTGTATTTCTGTCATATCCAACTTTAAGAATTCCTATTTTTAAGCTTTTGCCAAAATAAAAATTTCCCTTCCAATTATCTGGTTTTCCCTGAATTCCGGGAAATTTTTTACTATCCTCAGATTTAATCTTTGAGCTATTGTTGTAATGTCACACCCTTTCCTGTTTTTTCTGTGATCTTTTACCAACGGAGCTGTAAAAACAATTCTCCCAGAAACCTTGTTTTTCAAATTGCTTAAAACTCTAAACATAAGTTTTTCATAATTATTGATAATATTATTTATTTGTTCATTCGACGGTAAACTCTTGAATTTTTCTCCAAGCTCAGGCTCTGTTGCAATTGCTTGTGCCCTCGCTTGTCCAAGCCTGCTTGAATCATCATTTATTAATTTATAATCTTCTTTATTGAATCTTTTCCACTCCAAGTTTTTTCTGGCTCCAGAAATTGCTCGTTCGTCTTTGTCGACTCCAACAACATTCATTCCCTGCAATAAAGCTTCTTGAAGAATGACTCCAATCCCGCAAAATGGATCCAAAAGAGTTTCACCCTTTTTTGTCATAGAAAGGTTTATCATAATTTTTGCTAACCTAGGAGAAATTGCTAAAGATTCTCTTCTTTCCGGTTTTTTCATGTCCCTTTCTTCCAAATTTTTGTAGTCAGACCTTTCTATAATCTTTCCAAAATAATCATCCGTTACAAAATATTCTTCATCAATCAATCCTGAAGATATTTTAACATGATTTCCGTCCTGCAGTTCCAAATATCCAGTCAATGGTTTTTCAGAAGCTTTGAGTTTCTCCTCTTTAAACCTTTTTTTCAGATAATCTGAAACTTTATTGTAAGAATTGTTTTTTGCAAAATTCCATATGACATAAATTATTTTATTTTCAGTGCCGTAATAAATTTTTTTAGCTTCAAGTTCTTTAACATTAATTTTGCACAAAACTTTCCCAATTCCAATAATTCCTCCAAGCTTATCAATAGCTTTCGCTTCAAGTTCCTTGTCAATATCAACAAGTACTGCACTCTCAAAATCTCCTGAACTCAAGACTTTAAATTCTTCTTTTTTCAAATAACAAAAAACTTCTTCCTTTGATAATTCAGGGTTTCTTCCCAGAATGAATATGTATTGCATGAATAGAACAAGAAAAAAAGGTTTTTAGAATTATTGGAGGTCAATTTTTAACGCACTTCTTTTACTTTTTGTTTTACCTAAATTTCTGCCAGCTTCTATTAATTTACCCTCTAAAAAAGAACTTTCCTCTTCATTTAAAGGTCTAATCTCAGGAATTCTATTGTGGGGTACTCCGCCAGTATGTCTGTATTTTTTAATTGCTCCAATTACATCTGGAGAAAAAGCATATAATTCTTGAGTCTGCCTATTGCCAGCACCCTGGTGACATTCCTTGCATACTATTTTATACCAATGCATTTACCAGAGAAAAAATTCTGATTTAAAAACTTAACTAAACCAAAATCTCAAACTCACCAAGCTCTTTTCTAAGAAGGTCAAAAACCTTTGGGTTTATCGATATATTCTTCTTGTCTTTTTGCTCCTGCAAAGCCTTTGACAAAGCTTCCATGTTTGAAACAACAATCTTTTCTCCAATCTCTTTTATTATGCTTCCCTGAACTAAGAAACTCTTGTCAGATGCGCTGACAAGCTCTGCAATTTCTCCCTTGCTGTATTTAAGAAGCATTCTTCCTCTTTCAAAAGAGGCTAGTTCTATTCTTTGGGTATATTCCATCAAATCCCTAAGGAGTATGCTTGAGTTCTTCCTTGCGTCATCAGACTTATGTATTGTTAGTTTTGTTTTCTTTGATTCAGCCTTCACATCTACAATTTCATTTAAAATCCTCAAATGTTGTGAATTGAATTTTCCTTTTTTGACAAAACTCTTCTCAAATTCCTCAACAATTGCGTCTTGTGAGGTTTTTCCTGTAATTATTTTAAGCAAATCAAAAACATCTTTGTAAAGCTGGTCAATTATTCTTTCTTGAGAATGTTTTTCAATTTGTTCTCTCAACTCTTTAAGTCTTTTAAGATAATCTTCAGTGCCTTTCAATAGCCTATCCAACTCTGTGCCGCTAACTTCTTTAATTTTTTCGTGTTCATAACCTTTGTAGTATTTTATTGTTATCTCCTCTAAAATTTTAATAAACCTTGGCTCTAACATTTTTTCCTTGTCAACAAAAATTCTTTTCATTTCTTTGAAAGTTTCTTTTGTGTTCGGAGGTGGCAACCCGTACAACATTAACAAAGCTTGGCTCGGAGTTATAACACTCCAATAAATATCCTGCAATAAAATGTCTAAAAAAGTTTTTTTGGCTCTTTTGACAGAATTGTCTCCCATTGACATAAACATGTCAATTGCCTCTGGAGAAGGCTTTAGCTTTCCCATCTTCAAAAGAGCTTTCCAAGGCATGAATGTATGCCTGTCGTAGATTGGAACACCATCTCTTATAAAAGTGAAAATAACCGGATGCGCATCTTTGACACTCTCCCAAAAATCAGTCAGAAGATAAATCTGGACATTGAGCATGTTTGATTTCACACCAGCAAGCGCAGAAGCCTTGGATATATACTCATAAATTATCCCTCTAAGTCTTTCTTTCAATTCGAGTCTCGGCATTCTTTTAACATCAGTATCGTTTATTATAATAAAAACATCGACGTCAGAAGTCTTCAAGGTGTCTCCTCTAACAAAACTTCCACCCAAAACATAACTAACAACATATTTCTCGAATTTCTGCAAAACCATTGATTTGTGGATCTCAGCAACTCTTAATCCTGCCAAAATCCCTTTGTCATAAATTGGAATAGACAAGGCAACTGCACTGATTAACTCAAATTTAGAATCAAAGCATATTTCCCAAATATCAACAGGAGTTTTAATCTGAAGCCAGACTTTTTCTTTTAATTTTTCCTGTATAGGCGTTATCATCTTGACAACGTCTGTCTTGATTTTACTTATTTCTTTAAATTTTTCTTCAGGAACAATCATATACAATTGCAGATATTTCTCTGTCTCTTTAGGGACTTCCTCTTCTTCAATAAAAAACTTTATTGATTGTGGAGGTAAAATACTGATAGATTGTGTGAATGGATATTTTTTTGTAATGGAAACCTTTAATTTTTCGAGCTCTTTTTTTGTCTTCTCCATTTCTTTCTGAATTTTGTCAGTATTTTCAGGCAGTGCAGGATTTTTTTCAGAATATTTCTTGTCTAATTGTGTTTCAAGCGCTTCATGTTCTTCCTTCTTTCCAGGCTTTTCGTCAGACATGTTAAAAAAAGCCTCGATATCCTTTTAAACTTTACTAATTCAAAGTGATGAATAAAACCTGACTATGTTTTTACGCTCCTAAAAACTTAAGCAATTCATAAACTAGAAATCCTGGCCAGAGAATGGCCTTTAATATTCCTAAAACCCCGCCCCAGAAACTTGTTGCCTGAGAAACATAATAGACAACAGCTCCGATAAATCCAAGGCCATAAATTGCGCCAGCGCCTTGGTGGTAAGAATGACACTTGATTTTTTTGTCATTGTTTTTCATATCAATAAGAATAATTCAAAGTTTAAATATCTTATTTTCCCCAACTCCATTTAGGTTTCTCGCCTTTCCAATAACCGAAGAAAAATATGATCGCAAGCATCAACAAAAATCCCATCACCACAGCACCAGGAGCATCATCAACTTCTCCGACATAAATACTAGCGATGAAAATAGATGTGGCTAAAAGAACTACGAGCCATCCTTGCCATTTTACGGGAACCCATCCCCAACCGTAAAGTTTTCTTTTAAACCAATATCCATTAGGATTATCTTTAAGATATTCTATGCAATTTCTCCATGTGTACTTTTTCATTTTCTTTTTCTTCTTTGTAAAGTTATTTTAAATTAAATATCCTATGAAAGCAAAAAATAATCCACTTATTAATAGGGTAAATATCACTATCCCAGCTATTTCGTCTCCCGGATTAAGTTTAGATATTACAAATAATAAAAGAAGGCCAAATATCACACCAAAAACGAAACCACCTATCAAACCTTTATTTCTCATGATTAGCCAGTACACGATAGCTAAAATGCCTGCAAGGATGAACCCAACAAATGGCTCACCCTCTCCGTAGAAAATACCTCGAAAACCTACAATTATAAAGAATATAAAAAAGCCCAAAAAGATTATTTGAAGCAATCGATAATACCACCTTTTCTGAAATGCTTCTTTTTTCATTGATTAACTATGGCCCATGGAGGAATCGGACCTCCGCCTTCTCGGCTTTTAGCGATTTCGCTTTAGCGCTTCCTTAATACAGGGTTGTATGCGGTCATTTTGAACTCCGCGTTGAACAACTCTCTCAAGGGAAGGTTAAGCGAAGGAAACCGTTAGGTGTCCTCGCGTGTAAACGAGATGTTCTACCATTAGACTAATAGGCCAATATAACTAAAATTTTATAAGACTTTTAAATCTTGCTTTTGGAAAACTAATCAGAATTCCCATTAAATAAAAAAACTTAGAATTAGAATATAAAATAAAAATAAAAAATTAAGGAATTTTACCAGATATTGATCCAGTTGACTGTTGTGTTACGCTACTTCCTGATACAGTGTATTTTATAGTCACACCAGAGTTAAACCTGTCACCAGTCAATAAACCTGGAGAAACGCAACCAAGTGTGAAAGATGTTAAATTTCCCGCAGCTATAGGCACGCTCATTGAACTATTGCTACAAATTGATTTGTCTGGAAAATCAATACTTGTCACAGTAATTGTTTGACTTTGACCATTTCTAAATTCAATCGTAACGCTTCCAGTACCGACAGGCAAGCTTGTTAAAGACATTGCATTAGCGACCAAAGGTGCGCTTAACTGGAATCTATCTCCTGCAAGATTTGCGGGATTACCAATCAAATACCATAAAACTCCGACAACAATTACTGCAGCTAAAATAGCCCAACCATATGTCATCAGAAATTCCATAGCTGCTTGACCTTTCTTATCAGCCTTAGACAATACCTCGTTTGTTTTTTTCATATCAACCTCCTTTTATTTAATTATCAACTATGTTACATTTATGGAATTTTAGTATTTAAATATTTCTTTTTCTCGAATTAGTGGAAAACATAAAAATTAGTTTTATTATCTTTCTTTTTCTAGAGTTTTATGGATAAGGAGGGATAAAGATGGCGTGACAGATTTATGAACAATACAGACTAGTCAAGTTATACTTTGCTAGGTGTTGAAGATCTATTCTGAAATAACTTTCTGGAGGAGTGGTAGGATAGCATTTGTAAGGATTGTTGGAAGGGTCAAAATAAATATAATCTAATGAATCTTTGTAAGTATCTACACTTACTCCTTGCTGTATCAAAGCTTCCTTTATCACAAAGCTTTCAATGCCGTTAGGATTTGCAGAAAAATTTCCTTCAAGCCTCATCAAGAAACTTGGGGCGCTAGGATTACTTGCATAATATCCTTTTATAAAATGATTTGTAAAATTTGAAGAATTGCTTCCAGTGACGTAATTCCCTTCATAGATTGTCTGTTTTATTTTTCTTGTTATTTTTCCGCCGCTGCCAACTGCAAAAAGAGGGTCTTCAAAATTGTCTACGAGTATTAAAACCGAAATGTTTTGTTTTTTATTCCAAAGAGCAAGTCCTTGCACATCAGTCATTACAAAATCAGAGACCATGCTAACCCTAACATTCCACGGGTCATTTTGTGTTATACTAAAGACAGTGTTATTAAGGACTACATTCACATTTATCTTGGCAGCTTTTTGATTTATGGAATTTATAACGTCAGCGTATGTTGTGCCTATCGTGATATTGCTTGGGATACCGTCAACGCTTCCATTAAAAAAGGCTTCCTGGCTAAAACTGTTAAAATTATTTATGTATGTTAATTTAGTGGCTGTCTCCTGATTTGCCAAAAACAAGATTCTGTATCCTGAGATGTACATTTGTCTCTGCATGTTTTTTTCTAAGGATTTTAAAAAATTGTCCATAGAGTGGACCCTTTCTTTTATTGCTGCTCTTTCATGGAGTATGGAAAATATCTCGAAGCTGGCAAACACCAAGGCAATTAACAAAATTGCTGTGATTGTAAACATTTGCGCTTTGCGCTGGCCAATGATTTTTGGGTTTAACATTTTTTTATTCTTTATTTTAGTACCACACTCTGGACTGCACTTCTGTCTCCCAGGCAAAAGGAATTCCAGAAATAGTGTTTGAATCGACAGCCAAATCCTGCTCAGTTATTTTTGATTCTATCTTTCCGTTTAAATTAAGGTCAATCTGCACAAGCAAAAGATAAACTGCATAGTTAACAGCGTCGTTAGGATTGAATTGTGCATGATTGCCTGAAATTGATGAATTATAGTAGCATCTGTTTGATCCGGAATAATTTTGGGGAGCATTTATTGTGGAAACTGTTGAATCCTCAAATTCTATCTCCCACAAACATCCTTGTGCTGAAGAAAGAATTGGTGAATATGACGAAACATTTTTAACGAGGGTGTAAATGATTTTGTCGTATATTGAACCATCGCCACTGCTGAAAGCTTGGGAGCCAACTCCGAGCCTGACTCTGACAGTGTTGTTTCCATAAACAAGTTTGCTTGGGGGAATGTCAATAGCATAAGGATCACCTAAACTGATAAAGCTGGAGTTGTAATCCGAAAGATCGAAAACTTTATCGTATGCCCCGCTTGTACTGTTATAAATATCAACCACACTTGTCCATTTTGACCCTGAATATGAGACAACTCTTGCACTGTATATTTGCGTGTCATTTGGAATATAGAGAGTTCCGTTGGAGACATTATTTCCAAATATTGGAGTTTCTGAAGTGATTAGAAGTCCTGAAGGAACAGCATAATTATAACTGGCCACAATATAAGAATCAGGATAAAGTTCTGTTGAAATATTTCCCACACCTACAACTGTCTGCTCGCTGTAAGCTGCCTGGATTATTTGTTGTGAAATATTTGTGTATATGCTTATTATGTTATTGACGTCTCCAACATAAGCATTGCCCATGCCGCAGCTTGCTATGGCATTTGTTGTATTTGTATCTGCACCACTTCCAAACGCAACAGAATAAGTTCTTATGCTATAATTGTTAAAGGCATCACATGCTGCTTGAACTGCATCATCCCCACCAAGATCATCGCTAACACCGTTACCATTAAGGTCAGGTGTTACGCCTTGTAGTGGGCAATTTCTATTCGCCACTCCATCAGTCATCACTATCATTGTCCTGAATCTATTATTACTTTCCTGCATACACACATCAAAACCACTGCATTGATTGTTACAAAACTGTATTCCCATTTTTCCAGAAATGCTGCATCTTCTGCTCACATTCACCTCGCAAACTTCTCCAACTTCAGTAACATTGTTTCCACAAACAGCCGGATTAACAACCAACCCCCGTATTGACGTTTGATTCAAAGCGTAATTGTACATTCTTATCTCATCCATACTTCCATTAAGGTATTTGTCTCTAGGATTGTTCATATCTTCGTTAGGAACTCTTGATCTTCCAAAATAATTATCTCCACTTGTATATCCTATACCAGCGCTCGTTGCTGTACTTCCATTTAAAAACCCATTGACGTAAATTTTTAATCCAGTTTCGTCCCAAGTTAATGCAATATGATACCAAGTGTTATTTTGCCAAGAGGTCATAGCTGTGCTTACATAAACGGTGTTATGTGTTCCCGACTGATACGGCCCCTCTATTTTTGCTTGGATAGACCCTCTTGCTCCTGGAGAAGGTGGATTAAGCATGTCAGTTCCCTTCAAAGCGATAAAGGCATTGTTACTGCTATCAACATACTTTGACCATAAACCTTGTGTTGTTGTGACGCTTGAATTGAATGGCCTGTTTAGCTTAAACCAAAAGGAAATTGTTCCTCCTTCAGTAACTTCTGGAACGCCAAATGCGTTCAAATATTGATTGTTTCCGTTAAAGCTTAGCGCACTCCCGTTAATCCCTGAGGCATATGTAGGCCCATTAATAAGATTTGCTGTGTGTGAATATCCAGATTTGTCAAGACTATCCCCATTCAAAGTGTAATAATCTATAAGCCTATCTCCTAAGAATTCTGCGACTGCCTTGTTTATTCCACAACATATGCATGTGTGTCCTGCGGCGTCCCAAGAGTTATTTACAACAACCTGCAATGAGTTTGTATAATTTGAGATATTATGAAAGTCAGTTATCCTTGCAGTGTCTTCAAATCCAACTAATCCAATTTTATTTCCGCTGGAATTTAATATTCCATTAATCAATGCTATGTTTGCTTGTTTCGATTGTGTCATAGGATTCCCACCCATACTTCCACTCAGATCACTTACAGATATTGCATCAACGTTCGTAGTTTGATTATTTGTATAAGAAACATTATCCAAACCTATTCTGAATGGAATTGTTTTTTTACTTAGGTTAGTATAGTTTAGCAAGGTAGACAAAACCGAGTTGTCTATAAAGACAGTTGTCGGGCTGCCGCTGCTATTGCCTCTGTAAATTTCTTTATTTCCAATTGTCATAAAAACATCGTAGCTGCTGTTATATTTCAGATAAACATTCAGAGCTGAAAGTGCTCCTGGAATGTAAAAACTGCTGTAAATGTTTATTAGCCCTTTAACTCCAGGAATATAATTAATGCTTCCCGGCAAGGGAAAAGATTTGTCATAAACTGTTTTTATATATCCTCCAGCAATATACAAATTAGAACCATTGCTGGATCTAAATGTTATATTATTGTAAAATATCGCAGGGTCATTAAGATAGCTGATAAAAGGAGTTAAGTCTATCTTGAAAGGCACGTTTGACGTTGGGGTGTAATACGAGATGAAATTGTTGTTTATTGACACACTAAAATTTCCCGAAAAGGCTCCTTCCATACTAACTCCCAAAATTCCCTGAGAGGCATCCCGGTATATTGTCGAGGACAAGTTTCCGTCTCCGATATATCCGCCAAAATAGGAATATTCAGTAAAACTTTTTGATGAAAGATAAGCTTTGGACGAATACCCCGTAGCCGCCCCGCTTGCATTGTTTATGCCACTGATTATCTGCCTTGATGTAAAAATCTTTGAGGCATTAGAATATGGAACCGAACTTTTGCTTGCGATTAATTGATTGTCCAAATACAGCGCAATATTTTCCTGTATAGAAAGATTGTCTAGGATATTCTGGGCTAATAAACCCGCAAGAGGGCTTGATTGAGCATAAAATTCTCCTATCTGATCCAGCACTGACTGGTTGATATTGGTTATATTTCCGCTTGCTATTAATTGTTTTACATAAACGTTGTTGATGTCTCCTATCTTCAAATCGGACAGCACATTAATCAGGTCTGCATCAATATTTGATTCAAAATGAGTATTTTTTTGTACTGGTTTTATAAAAAGTACGACACCCAGAATTAGCAACAATGCTATAAATGCGTCAGCACTGAAAAAATAACCTTTCCGATTTTTTATTAAAAATTTTCCTTTGCGAAACCTTGCGCTTTTCCCCATGATCAATCCCAGACATACAAATCAAATTTAATTGGCTGATTTTTATAAATTGCAATTCTGGTTATTTTGATAGAATTGCTTGTCGTAGAGCTTTTTTTCCCTATGTAAGAAACAGTAGTGCCATTAGCTTCAGTTATATTGTCTAACTCAAAATAGAAATCTTTTGTTATTCCTAAAACATTTTTTTTAGAGTCATAATTATAGTAGTAATCATCCAACTTTGATTGATTTATTTGGCCAGTTTCATCAAATACCCCAAAACTCTCCTCGCTTAAAATTAATTGTGAAGCCAAATTGCCTTCATAAAATAAGTAATCTAAATTTTCCTGAGACTGATTAGTATAGTTTATTGCATAAATATAAAGTATTATAATCCCTGTAGTGATTATTATCCCAGCTATGATTATGTCCAAACTCCATACTTGCCCCAATTTATTTTTTTTGTTAAGGATTAAGGTAGACTGTTCCATTTTCTTTTTTTATTAAATTATTTCCTTTTTGTATTTGTCCCACAACCTGAACAACATTGTAATCCACAACATAGTCTCCAAGAATAAGAAAAATATACCCTTGGGAAACATTTATGTCATAATCTAATCCCATTATATTTTCTGGTGTTGTAAAATTCCTTTCATATCCCTCTGAAGATCCGGCTGCAAGGTTTATTTCATCTTGGATGTCCAATGCAACATTTTGTGCCACCAATCTTTCTTTTTCTTTATTTTTTTGAGACTGGCTTTCCTGTATCGTGGCAATTATGACTACAAAAAACAAAAGTGCTGCCCCGAATAAGATTATAAATTCTATGACTCCCTGCGCTTTTTTTATGAACATGTTCCTCTTTTTATTTTAGCTGAAATATAGCAAACCCTCTTTTAATTATAAAAAAAATAAATTTTCGACAATATTTTTGGTGTATTCTAATAGAAAAACAGATATATAAAATTATCTTTATAATTTACGTAGAAGTAAATCATCCTAAGATGATCTATCGGTTGCTTAAGCCCCCGAACGAAGCCGGAGCCTCGCCTTCTACAAAAATAACACACATAGTTGATATTTAAAATTTTGTGTAGTGATAAATCATTATCTTTATATATATCTATTAATTAAATCCTACATGAAGAATAAAAGAGGAAGTCCAAAATTATTCTTGATTATTTCCATTGCTGTCCTAGTGGTAGGGATAGCCATCTCTTTAATATTCATTCTAAAAGACCCTCAAAATCCAATAACAAAAATCGTAAATAAATTGGTAGTTATAAGCACGGGCAATTCTGGAAATAATGGTACTACCATAATAAATGGAGAGGAAGTTCCAGAAAATAGCGTATCTGGTTCAAGCGATGGTGCCGGAGGTGGTGGAAGTGGAGATTCATCATCTGGCCAAAGCTGTAATACAATATCCGCTTACCATTCTATAATAAACATAAACAGGGAATATAACTGCAATTCCTACGATGGGGCAATATGCACAGACAAAACAGTCACTTGTTCTTCAGAAATACATAACAATGATTTTTCAATATCTGGAACTTTTGTTGTAGAATTATCTTTTGTTGAGGATGGGAAAAGTATAAGTGATTCAATTAAAAAAGCCGATTTCACATTTAATTTAGGACCTCAAGATTATGCTCCAATGCAAGATTACGCAAGAGTTCAAAGTGCCGGAGTTGATGGGACAGCAAACAAAGATATAAACTGCTTTTACAATGTAGTAAGTATTCCCTCACAAAAAATTTGTAATTAAAACTAATTTATCTGCACATAAGTGGAAGTTGCTTGAAGAATAATGTCTTTCGTTCCTTCTGCACCATTAATAACTCCGCTAAGTGGAACTTTGCTTTCAAAACTTCTTATATTCAGTGTTCCACCGCTAGATAAACTTGATATGGTAACTTCATACTGTGTTATATTAACATTGATGACATTTTCAGGAAGATAAAGTCTGACAGTTGATTTACTTGGCTCTCCTGAAAAAAACACCGTCTCTGCAGAATCAATAAGCTGAACCGCAAAAGTTTCAATATTGTTGGCTCTAAGTCTGTCTTTTATCTGATTGGAATAAAATAAAGATAAAACTAATATTGAGGTTATTGCTATCGTAACAAATCCAACAATAATCATATACTCCGTCCCAACCTGCCCTCTTTTTTCTTTCATATATATTCGTAAGATTTATATAACTCTTCTCCTTTTAAAATGAAATAACTATATAAACATTTTTGATATGGAAAAAAAGAAGGTGACTCCTGTAATAATGGGAGTTTTTATTGCAGTATTTTTCGGATTAAATTTTTTTCTTTATTTTAGTAAGAAATCTGGAAGGGCTCCTATTTCAGGAGCAGTGATAGGAGGAAATCTTCCACTAGGTATCAACATGACTTTACTTGCTTTCATTCTTCAATGGGTTATTTTGTTAGTTGTTGTTATTTTTGCTTATACTAAATTTTTAAAGCACAGAAAAGAAGAAGAAGAAAAAATAAAAGATTTTGTAATTCCATCTCCAAAATCAAAGGCAGAAACAAACTTTGATGTTTTTTACAACCTGCTTAAAGACAAAAAAAGCTTGAACACATCCACAATTGCAACAGCTTTTTCAATTTCAAAAGAGCAGGCTTTGGAGTGGGGAAAAATATTAGAAGAACACGACCTTGTAAGTATAGAGTATCCGGCGTTTTCAGATCCAGAGGTGATAGTTACAGAAGAAAAAATTTCCAATGAATCAGTGACTGAAGAAAATGGAGACACTGAAAACAAAGGTGAAAAAAACCAAGACCAGAAAACCAAAAAAGAGGTTAAAAAGAAATGATAATTAAGAGCCATAAAAGCGTAGAAATTGTCAATTGGATAAGGGAAGCAATGCATAGAGGATATTCTCCGCAAGAAATACGGAAAATTTTGTTGAAGAATAGATACCCTTATGCTAAAATTCCAAAAATTATTTCTATTTATGAAAAAATGAAAAAAGGGATTATTCCAAAGATAAAAATAATTCATCCAGGAAAGCCCCTCCCAAGACTTGTTCCGTTGGGCTACCAAAAGAAACCTGAAGAAAAAAGTCCGCCATTGTCAACGACAAAAAATGTTATCTTTGATTTAAAGCCCAAAATTAGCACTCCTAATACAACAACAAGTTTAGTCCAGCCAAAAAGTTTACAGCAAATTATCCAAACCCAAGCCCCAAAACCTCAGGAAGTTGCTGCAGTGATACAAAAAACAGAAGCAACCGGGCCTGTTAGTGATGTTAAGATAACTATACAAAAAACAACTGGGAAAGAGCTTGAAGTTTATGAGATTGAAATTGATAGGGCTAAAGTTGGCATAAGGATAGAGAAGAGTGATCTTGGATTGATATATGGGCTTTATATACCACAAATTGACATTGCCACTCATGCTCTGCTTGAAGAGATAAGAAAAGATTTAGTTGCTGTTACGACTATTGCCGTCGGAGAAATCATAGATCAAAAATCAGTGCAGAAAATTAAACTAAGGTTTATGAAAGACGCAAGCAGATTATTAAACGGAAAACTTCCAGGAATTCCAAAAGCGACAGAAGAATTCCTTATTGGTGTATTGATGCAGGAAATGTTGGGTCTTGGAAAGATAGAATTTTTGATGAATGATCCTAACCTGGAGGAAATTGTAATTCTTAACAGTAAGGAAATAAGAGTGTACCACAAGAAACACGGTTGGCTTTTAACAAACATAGTTCTAAACTCAGAGGACGATGTAATAAATTACGCGAACATTATTTCTAGAAGGGTTGGAAGACAGATCAGCGTCTTAAATCCTCTTTTAGATGCACACATTGTTACAGGAGACAGGGCAAATGCCGTACTTTATCCTATTGCAACAAGAGGGAATACTATAACAATTAGAAAATTCTCGAGAGATCCTTGGACAATTATTGACCTTATACAAAACAACACAATAAGCAAAGAAATTGCCGCACTTTTGTGGCTCGGAATAGAATACGAAATGAATATACTGTTTTCAGGAGGAACGGCTTCAGGAAAAACAGTCTGTCTAAATGCTTGCATGCCGTTCATTCCTCCAAACCATAGAGTCATAAGCATAGAAGATACAAGAGAATTAATGCTTCCAAAATTTCTTTATTGGTGTCCTTTAGTAACAAGAACCTCAAATGTCGAGAATAAAGGTGAGGTTTCAATGCTTGATTTGTTGGTGAACTCTCTTAGAATGAGGCCTGACAGGATTGTACTTGGTGAAATAAGAAGGCAAAAAGAAGCTGAAGTTCTTTTTGAGGCAATGCACACCGGTCACTCAGTTTATTCAACAGTTCACGCTGATACGTCTAACGATACAATAAGAAGACTAGTAAACCCTCCAATAAGCATTCCACCTTTACTTTTAACAAGTGTTCATCTCAATGTCGTAATGTTTAGAGACAGAAGAAGAGGAATAAGGAGAGTGTCTCAGCTTGGAGAGTTTATTATAGGAAAAGAAAATGTTACATCCAACTTGCTTTACAGATGGGTGCCAGACAAAGATATTTTTGTAGCTCACAACAAAAGCATGGCATTCTTTGACCAGCTGAGCAGAAATACGGGAATGGAAGAAAAAGAGATTGAGCAAAATCTAAGGTATAAAAAATCAATATTTGACTGGCTGATAAAAAATAAAATAAGAGATTTGGAATCATTTGGAAAATTAATGAATTATTATTACACTGACCGGGAAAGATTGGACAACATAATAAAGTATAACAAAGTCGAGGAGATATTGGAAAAAAAGGCAGTTGTTTAAAATGAAATTTAAAATTCCATTCACTGTTTCTGACGTAGAAATCCTGAAAAGAAGAAGCAAGAGATTTTTGAAGTACACAAGACAAAAAAGATCAAAACTAGATAATTATCTTGCTGGCTCGGGAATCGATTTGGACAGAAGACAATACCTTGCAATTTGTTATAGGGCTTTTTTTCTGAATCTATTGGCTTTTTCTGTTTTAATAACATCTATTCTTGGGGTTATGCCTTATCTTTCTCCAGCAGCCGCCATCTTGGTTGCTAACAGCTCATTTTTCATTTATGGTCTTTTAACAGCGATTCTTATTTCAGGATTAATTTTTATGAATCAGATAAATTATCCAAAAATATTTGCCTTAAACAAAGAAAGAGACATTGAAAGAAATCTTATTCCAGTTCTCCAGGATATGATGGTTCAGTTGAATTCAGGAGTTTTAATGTTTAACATAATAATGAACATTTCAGAATCTGGATATGGTGAAGCCAGTGATGAATTCAAAAAAATTGCAAGAGAAATTAATTCAGGTATCCCCCAGATAGAAGCTATAGAAAAATACGCAAAACTCAACACCTCAAAATATTTTAGAAGGGTTTTATGGCAAATCAGCAACGGAATGAGATCTGGAACAGACCTGACATCAGTTATCCAAGAAGGGATTGACAATCTTATAGAAGAGCAGACAATCCAGATCCAAAGTTACGGCGGAAAATTGAATCCTTTAATAATGTTTTACATGTTGATGGCAGTAATTATGCCTGCACTTGGGATAACTTTTGTCATAATAATCTCATCCATACTAAACTTCTCAAAAACCATAATATATCTGATATTCTTTTTTATTTTCGGATTTGTAATGTTCATTCAGATAATGTTTCATGGACTGATTAAATCAAGGAGGCCAAGCTTACTATGAACCTCCTAAAATTATATCCTAGCAAGTTTGGAAAAACATATATAAAAAACATAAGAAATGCCGGGGTAATAACCCCTCCAGACAAATATTTCAACTCCATGTTTTGGTTAATAATAATTTTGACAGTTGTAACCTCCACTATATTTTTTATTTTTAATGTAAATGCCTACTTCATTCCTTTAATATTCATTTTATTCCATATTCTCTTTTACATGAATATAAGCCTGAAGGCCAGCAATAGAATAAAAGAAATGGAAAATGTTTTCCCAGAAGTTATCTCACTCATGGCCAGCAATCTTAGGTCAGGAATGACAATTGACAAAGCCTTTTTGCTTGCGGCTCGTCCGGAATTTCATCCTCTTGACCAAGAAATACTAAAAACAGGAAAAGACATAACAACTGGGCAGGAAATAATATTTGCACTAAAGAAAATGAGTGAAAGAATAGAATCTGAAAAAATTACTAGAGTTGTAATGCTCATAATTTCAGGATTGAAAGCTGGAGGAAATATCTCGGATCTTCTGGAACAAACTTCCAGAAACATGAAAGAAAAAGAATTGCTTGAAAAAAAATCTAGGTCCACAATTTTAATGTATGTTATTTTTATATTCTTCGCTGTTGGTGTCGGTGCTCCTGTCCTTTTCGGGCTAAGCTCCGTCTTGGTTGAAGTAGTCATAGAATTAACGTCTCGACTGCCACATTTAAGCAGTGCATCATCCAGTTTTCCATTGTCATTTAATTCAGTTTCCATATCCCTAAATTTTGTAATTTATTTTTCCATAATATTTATGGTGGTTTCAGATTTAATCTCATGTATGGTCATGGGATTGGTAAGGAAAGGCGATTCAAAAGAAGGACTAAAATATTTTTTCCCATTAGTAGGAATTAGTTTGTTCTTATTTTTCATAATAAGAGTAGTACTTTCTAAATTTATATTGGCAAGTATCAGAGGTTCATTTTGAAAATGTAGCAATGTTTAAAAGTATGATTTTCTTTTAATAAAAATAAAACTCAAATGGCAGAAAACAAAATTATTACTGGAGTTCCTGGCTATGATCAATTAGTTGAGGGGGGTTTTGAAAAGAATTCCGTAAATCTTATAGCGGGTGGAAGCGGAAGTGGAAAAACTATTTTTGCCATTCAGTTTTTGCTTGAGGGGCTTAAAAAAGGAGAGAGTGTTTTGTATGTTACCTTCGAAGAGAAAAAAGAGGATTTCTACGAAAATATAAGAAAGATTGGATGGGATTTGAATAAGGCTGAAAAAACAGGCAAATTCATTTTTTTGGAATATTCTCCTGAAAAAGTCAAAATGATGCTTGATGAAGGTGGCGGAGCTATAGAATCCACCGTCCTGAAAAACAAAATTACAAGGATGGTAGTTGATAGCATCACGAGTTTTTCCCTTTTGTTTGATGATGAACAATCAAGAAGACAGGCAATCTTAGGGTTTTTTGACATAATAAGAAAATGGGATGTTACAACTCTTTTGACTGTGCAACATTCTCCGACAAATCAAAGAGACAGGGGGCTTTCTTATGTTGAATTTGAAGCTGACAGCGTATCTGTTCTTTACTATTTGGCTACGGGCGGAAGAAGAAGGAGATTTATTGAAGTTCTGAAAATGAGAGGGACAGACCATTCTAAAGATGTTCATGTATTTTCTATAGACAAAAGATATGGTGTAAGAGTTGGTCCAAAAGCCAGTGTGGATTTGAACAAGATATAGAAAAGGTATGATGCGCGAGCCGTCGACCATCCCTTCATGGAATCCTCGTGTGAACCGTTTTCTGCGAGCGTAATTTAGTCATTTGTCGTTGATCTCTGGACTTTTTAAGGGTTGTGGATCGAATGTGACCACAAACTATCTTGTTTTCTTCTTCGTGGTCACCTAATCAGAAGCAATTTTTTTCAATTTTGAATAAATTTTGTTCAAAAAATCTTTTACTTTTTCAGCATATTCCAAACCAACATACTTTCCATAATACTTTATTCCATGCCTTATTTCTCTTAACTTATCAACAAATACAACTTCATCTCTTGAAAATCCAAGGTTTGTCATGTATGAAATTACAGCTTCGTGATTATAACTTTTATATCCGTCTTTGCTTAACTTAGCTTCTAAAAGCTCTCTAATAACATCATAGCATTCTTCAACAATCTGAACAGCTGTTTCCTCATTTAAAGGAAGATACTTTTCCATTATTTTTTTTCTTTCTTCAGCTCCTTTGATCAGGCTTTTTGCCCTAGACTCATCTTTCGTCTTTTTCTTTACCAATCCTTGTTTTAGGAATTCTGCAAAGGTTCTCATAGTTTTATTGCTCCTTCAAGCGTAATACCATTAATAATATTTTCCTTTAAATCTTTATGTATATTCCCGCTTTCCTTAAAAAAATGAAGTTGCACTCTCCTTTGAATCTTTCGCTCAAATATATTAAGATCAATAGATTTATCTTTATAACCAATTATGGCAATATCAATATCAGAGTCCTCTGTGTCCTCCCCTAAGGAATAGCTTCCAAAAAGAACTATCGCCGAGCCAGGAAACTCCGCAGACAAAGCCTTTAGCAATCCGCTTGAGTATATTTCTTTAATATTAAATATCCTTTTTAGAGTAAATGTTATTTTATTTTCTCTGTTAAGTTTAATAGAAAGAAGAATCTTTTTTTGTACACTAACCAGCCCTATTTTTGAAAGATTTTTTACAGATTTAGCTATAGCTGTCTGTGAAACCTTTAGTCTGTCAGCTATTTCCTTGCCGTTAAAACTTGAGGTGGGATTTCTAAACAAAAACTCCAAAATATCATTTTCAAGCTTAGTAAACTTTAGTTTATTCCAATCCATATTAGTTTATTTAAATAAACTTTAGTTTATAAATCTTGTGATGTCTTTTCCCTTGATTATTTAACTTGAATGTGTTGCGATCCTTTACCTTTAAATATATTGTGGATGAAAAAAGGATCAATCAATTTGAGAATTAATTATTATATTTTGCTGTTCACTCCAATCTTCATCATTGTGTGTTTTAACATAATTTGCCCAGAATTTTATAAATTCCAACCTTTCCTTAAAGTTTCTTTCTACCTCTTCATCTATTTCCTTTTGATTAATTTTCATCTTATTAATTTAAACTCTTTTTCTGCATTTAATTCCTTAACCAGTTTAAGCAACTCATTATTATTAAGCTTTTCTTTGAATAATTCATAAAGGTGTTTTGCATCTTCTAAGTCTTTCTTATTGCCTTTTTTACCCAACATTAACTTATAAACAATCTGCATTTCCAAAGGAGAAATGTAAAGAGAATTATTCTTCATTATTACTTTAATCCTATTTTCAAAGGAATACTTATGAATATCATTTTGCACTAGCTTAAACTCCATGTTTGGTATTGGCTTTCCCTTTCTAGAAAATCTAATATTGTGTCCTTCACTAATAATCTCAAAAGCTTCTTTTTGTATTTCAGTGTTCACACATTCAAACCCAAAATCATGAATTTTCTTCCATAACTTATTAAATTCTTCAAAATTCATTTTAGGAATAAGTAAGTCTACATCTTCTGTTGCCCTTGATCTTCCGAATAATATTGAAACATAGCCAGAAACCAAGACATATTTATCAAGCAAACTGCAGAAGTCAATAACAAATTTGTCAAGCTCATTTATTCTTCTATCTAGTTTTATCTCTTTCTTTATTGAATTGTAATCCATGATTAACCTATACTTTTTAGATATAAAATTCTTTCTGTTTACTGCCTTTGTGGCATCCTCGTGTGATGTGTTTTTCCTTAAGCATTTATCTTGATTTATCGTTGGTGGCTGGACTTTATAAATATTGTCGAGAAGGAATGGCCTAATCCCATTCCCAATTTTTGATTTTTTCACCTTTAAGCTCTCTTATTGCTCTCTCAATATCACATTCATAAATGTCCTCGCTTCCATCTTCATTAATGCCAACAGTGTTTCCGTTCAGAAGCCCTTTTCTAAATATCTCTTCAATTAATTTTTCGCCGTACTTTTTATCTTTTCACTCTATTCAATTTTTTCTTTTTTAATCTCAGAAATTTTCTTTTTTAAATCTGGAATGTCTTTTCTGACAACTTCCCAGACTTTATCTATGTCTACTATAAAATATGCATGAATCATTATGTCTCTAAACCCAGCTATATCTTTCCAAGGTATCTCTGAATATTTTTTAGTTAATGAAGAAGGCAAGTTTTTAGAAGCTTCGCCTATAATTTCCAGCCTTCTAAGGGTTGCATCTATTATATCTTTATTTTCTTCAAATTCAGTTTTTGATATTTTTGAAGTTGATTTTTCAATCAATTCAATATTTTCAAGAATGTCATTTATAAACATCCAATAGTTTCTTTTCATATTATTCTTATTTCCTCGCTAAATATGTTCTCTTTAATTTCTGGCCTTACTAATTTATACTCAACCAAATCTACTTTACTTTTTAGTATCTCTTCTAATTTGTTCTTAAAATTAATAAATTTCAGCAAGCTCATCTCTTTATCATCTATTTCTACAAGAATGTCAATATCGCTATTATCTTTCTGTTCCCCTCTTGCATAACTGCCAAAGATTCCTGCTCTCTTAACCTTATTTTTTTTTAGTATATTTTTTATTTTGTTTTTAATTCTTTCAATTTCTTTACTCACAGTGTTAGCAACCAATTCTTTATCTGCCACCATTTCTTTTGTAGATAAATCTTCTTTGTTTAGGTCAATTCCAAGATATTTTCTTTTCTTTGACACTTTTTTTCCAGTCCTGACCGACAAAACTCTGTAGTAATACTTTTTCCCATTAATTTTCTTTATTTCAGTATATACCATGTTTTTCTTACGTCTACATAGTATTTAAATTTTTCTAATGTGGACGTAATTACGGCTACAGATAACTAGAATATTATTGATTGGTAGACGTAACAGTCACTGTTATCCGCTTTTTCCTTAAGCATTTTATTCGATTTGTCGTTGATGGCTGGACTTTATAAATATTGTCGAGATGAAATGGATAGTTGTTCTTAAATTCTGTTCAACAAGAATTATCTTTAATCACTTTTTTTCAATGCACCATGATGTCTTTTTAAAGGTCCAAGTGCTCTGCCGTCAAAACTATAATTTTGAGCAAGATCTTCTTTTGTCAATTGATCCTTAACAGCTTGAACATATACTTCTGCAGTTAACTTTGGCTTTCTTCCTACTCTTCTCTCAGAAGGTTCTCTTGACGTAATTGGTGTAGCTTTACCAACTCGTCCTTCAAGTTTTTTACCTTCTATTGCAGATTCGCTTAACTTAAGTACAGCTCCTTCAAACTGTCCAATGTATTCAAAGTCACCACTTGCATAAACTGAATTAAAGGCGCTTACAACTTTAGAAAGATAATGATTTTTTCTGCCTTCAATAACTTCTGAAAGCGGTTTGTCTTCTGATTTTTCATAACGTACCATCTCAATTCTACTAAGATAAGGTGTTATAAAGATTTCTATAATTGAAAATATATCTTAAAATATGTAGTATAAAAAAATTAACCTAGCCTTTAAACATTACAGAAGTTAATAGAACATTTATCTAGGCTGTCTTTGTCTCGACGTTTTCTCTTAGCGAATTATAAAGACTTACACCTTCAGCAGTTAATCTATAAATTCCTATTCCTCTCGGTTCTAGTGGACTTTTCTCAAAATAAGTTCCATCATATCTATTAAGTATCCTTGCAACAGCTAGTCCTGGAAATTTTGCATCTTTGCTTAAACCAAAAGCACTTCTCCAGTCTTCTTGTTCAGAGCCTTCATTAATTTCAAAGGCTCCTGCCACAATGAGAAAAGATTCCCGATCTTCTTCATCAAAGTCCATTTCTGGTTCTGCTTCTTCTCCAAAAATTCTACTTATAAGACCTTTTAACATGAAAAGAATTAAACTATAAAGTATATAAAATTTGTGGTGTATAATTTTTAACTGTTTTCTCTTAAGGTATTATAAAGCTGAAAACCTTCATTTGTTAATCTATAAAACTTGCTTCCAGCAATTACTAATGGAGATTCGTCAAAGTATACTCCTTTATATCTTTCAACTATTGTTGAGACTGTTTTTTCTGACAATCCCGAATCTTGTGATAAGCCCCAGGCATTTCTCCAGTCAACATTTTCAGGATTAGCATCAAAATTGAAAGTCCTTGCAACTATACGAAAAGCTTCTCTGTCATTTTCATCAAGCTCTATTTTTGGCTTTGTTTCTCTTGAAAAAATTCTTTTTATTAGGTCTTTCATTGTAGAAAAATTGAAGAACAACAGTATATAAAAGTTGCGTTACGATTGAATTAAATGAGGATATTTTGTAAGAACAGTTCTTCTCAAAGATTCGTTTCCGACAGCGCTTTTCGCATTATACAACAATTGAACTCTAAATCCCCCATCTATTTCAAGTCCTCTCAACCCAAATAAATCGTCTTCTATCATTTTTCCCAGAATTTCACGGCTTATCTGAAGATTTTTTAAGCCTCCGCTCAAAAACTTGGCTGCTTCTTCTCGATTTAACAATGCCTCTCCAGAATATAAATGATTTGTATTCGGCATTTGATTAAAATGATGGACCGTATAACTCCAAAATTTAGAATCTAACCTAACTTTGTCCGCAGTAGAATCCATTTCAAATTCTCTTAGCACTCCTTTAGCTTCTTTTTTATCTAGCCTAAAAAGAGAACGAAAATTATCAAAGGAGATAAAACCATCATACTTAACCTTGCTTAAATATTCCAAGCTGTCCACATTTAAGGCTAAATCTCCTTCGGAAGTGTATAACAAAGAAATTTTTTCTGCTAATCTATTTCTTTCTAACTCTTGTTCAGGAAATTCTAAAAAACCGACTACTTCGTCTAATGTAAAATAATTTTTAGGTGGTCTTGCGTCTGGAACACTCTGAGCTTTTCTTTCTCCTAACAAATACTTATCTGGAGGATGAACATCTCTTTTGGGTTTAACCTCATAATCAACCCTGGTTTTTTCAACTCTAGGAGTTTTAATTTCATCATCCTTTCTACTTTTTCCTCTCATCTCTCTTTCAAAATTTTCCCAAGAGCCAAATTCACCAATTATTGTAAAAAGACTCGGAAGATTTCTTCTTTGTGACCATTCTGTCATTGATAGAGGCCAAACTCCAGAAGCCTGATTGACTAATTCTTTTCTAGAACTTTCTAATTTTGTTTTTGACATTTTATTGTACAGTCAACCTTGTTCGTTTTTTACTTAATCTTTCAGCCTCCAATATTACCCCCAGCTTATGTCTTAACTTACTCTCAGCACGTGTCTTTATCTGAGATACTCTTGATTCACTAATCTCCATTAATGTAGAGATATCTTTTAAAGATAAATAATCTCTGAAACCATATTTTTTGTAGATTGATTCTTTTTGCCCATTGTTAGAAGGAATATTGCTCATTAGCTCAGTGAGAGTATCGGAGCTGCTTACATAGTATAGACCTACAACTAATCTTTCTTGTTCAGTGAGGTATCTAAAACTTTCCAGAACTTCTCTATAATGGCTTTCTGAAACTAGCTTTTGGAGAGCATCTGCAAAATGAGTCTGAGCAAGTGTTTCAACTCTTGTTACTATCTTGTCATCTGAATTAGAATCTCCAACAATGTCATCTAATGATTGTGGGGTACGATTAATTTGATTTAAAATAGCTGACCTTATTGTTTCTGCATCCTCTCCTAAGTAACTTGCGATAGTAAATGCATCAGTGTGTTCTTTGAATTCAACTTGAGAGAGAGTCTCAATTGCCTTTTTTATTCTTCGGTTCATCAAAGTGTCTCCTCTAGAATGCGGAGATAGCTCTCTTATTTCATCGAGAATAGTTCCTCTAACTCTATATCCCGCGTAAGTGGTAAACCTTGCTTCTCTTTCTGGCTTGTAATTTGGCATACAAGTCAGCAAGCCACTAAATCCAGACTGTTTCATATCTTCCAAACCGAGAATGCTTATTGAAGTTATGGCACTTTCTCCAAAAGTCTTTGAAGATTTATTTCCATTCCTGTTTTGCGGTCTAGCACCATAAGAATTCATTGATTTGTGTACATTAGTTGCAACTACATCGACAAATGGTTTAAATTTTAGTGAAACTAAATTTCTTAGTTCTAGAGTTGGATTTTCAAGATAAAGCTCTACTAACTTTTGATAGTAATCATTCCTAAACCATCTAATTTTCTTTTTTGTTGATTCATCTTTTTCTTCTTTTTTAATTTCAGGCAATAGTTCAGAAATTGATCTTAATTTTTTTCGAACAAAATCTCTGCTTTCTGGAGAGTTTATTCTTTCAACAGCATTTGCATATTGCTGATAGAGATAACTTATCTCATCCAAGTGAAGCGCTTCAAATGATGTCGAAACTGTTATTCCCCCTCCATCTCCAATTTCGCTTTGGTGCCACGAAACTATTCTATTCTGATCAGCAAACCCATTTCTATAAACTTCTGGGTTTGAACGAACAACACTCTCAATAGATCCAAATTCAGGAGCCATTGCCAAAGTGAATCTAAGGTTTTTCACTCTTGAAGGTTTATCATCAATTATATCTGGCAATTTTGAATCTTTAAAGAATAAATCGGACCAAAAAATTAAATCAGTTGTATTTGTGTCTAGATAAGAAGGCTGTTTATCATCCAGTGAACAGAGATATCTTGGAGAAGTTAAGTACTTCCATACTCCTGGTAGCACTGTTTTTACTTTTTTCAAAACCAAGTTTGTGTTCTCATTAGGAGATTTTTCGTCCGCACTCATAGCAACAAGATTAAAAAACTGTTTATAAAAGTTGCGTATTCTGGTTTCTGGAAAACAATATTAACGAGATTTTTGTTCCATTTTTTCTTATTGTGTCAAGCCTTATGAAACTCCTAGACCCCTTTACATTAGCTTGAGAAATATTAATTCCATGCTTCATATCTTCAAGATATTTCATAATTAAATCAGAATTGTATTTGCTTATCCCCTGAATTCCTGTTTCTTTGGCACTTTCTTCCCACTGGGTGTATCTTTCATGGATATTGTATGGGTCTTTTTTCATGTTTCTGTGTGTTTGCCCTATTTTATATACAAAATGGACAAATTATGGATCGCGGTAAAATCCAGTTCACATCGAAATGCCAAGATGGTGCTATGCGCGAGCCGGGATTCGAACCCGGGTTACTTCGTTGGCAACGAAATGTACTAACCACTGTACTACTTGCGCGATTGCTAACTTTTATTAGAATTAATGCTTTAAAAACTTAAACTTTCTCCCACAACCTTTTAAACGTTATTCCCTTGTTTTAATAAAGAAGAGGCAAAATGATTTTTAGTTTTTTTGTGGCTTTGTTTGGAGCAATGGCAGGTGCAACTGCAACAATGCTTGATAAATTAGTTCTAAGAGTAAGAAAGATAGACTTCAAGCTTTATCAGTCAGCATCGTTTCTTGGAATAGTCGTGGTAATGGCCCCACTCATCCTGTTTTTTTGGAAAACAAACCCCGGTGCTTTCGAACTAAAAAACATCTTGATATTTCTTGTAGTAATTATTGCATCTGTCCTTGCAAACGCTTTTGCTTTTTATTCTTTGAAATGGGAAAAGATAACAAATTTAGAACCGGCTAGATTACTAGAACCTTTTTTCACAATACTCTTGGCAATTTTGTTTAGTTTTATTTTCGGCCAGGCGTTATATGAAAGGAATGCCAAAATTGTTATTCCTGCCTTGATTGCAGCAGGCGCTTTAGTTTTTTCCCATTTAAGAAAACATCATCTCGAATTCAACAGATATTTCATATTCGCAATTTTAGGCGCGCTTTTCTTTGCTTTCGAACTGGCTCTTTCAAGGCTCATATTAAATTATTACTCCCCATTAACATTTTATTTCATCAGATGCTTGATGATTTTCATATTCAGCATAATAATTTTCAGGCCAAATTTCAAAAAAATAAAGACAAAAAGAGTCAAGTTTGAAATTCTCGCATCATCGGCAATTTGGGTGATATTCAGGGTACTATTGTATTATGGATATTTGAAACTAGGGGTAATCTTAACAACCCTTTTGGTAATGCTCAGTCCGATTTTCATATATTTGTTTGCATGGAAATTTCTAAAAGAAAAAATAGATTGGAGAAATATTGTCGCCGCAATAATCATAATTGCCAGCATATTATATGCTTTGCTTGCTTAATCTATTATATCTTCTGGATTTCTAGCTGTTGTTGCTGTACCATACACAAATGCAGCAGCAGATAATGTAAATAAAGAAACCACTCCAGCATAAGTCGTTTTGCTCTCATGATAAATTTGCTCGTAGGCTTCGGAAGACAACCCTGCTCTGTCTGGAAACTCCTTCGCCCCATCTAAAGTGGCAGCAACCCCAACTATTCCTGCAACCGCAATGCATTTTCCAAGAATTCTTTTATTTAGATTCATTTTATAATTTGGCTCTATAGTGAACCTCTCCGTAGCAAGCTACGGAGCATCTAGATAAACTCGAATAATTTTA
>ERZ1292625.709-Hain-H41-01um-R1-709-length-46434-cov-7_pt2 | contig 41758 bp, 55 predicted proteins | sample MGYA00564400_ERZ1292625 | MGnify/ENA primary metagenome ERZ1292625 (study PRJEB36523, sample SAMEA6512639) | groundwater metagenome | collected 2019-01-08 | study: AquaDiva: Metagenomics assemblies of 32 groundwater samples
CCCCGGTTGCCGAGGTGCCCGTGCCGCCCGTACCGACGCCCCCGGTTGCCGAGGTGCCCGTGCCGCCCGTACCGACGCCCCCGGTTGCCGAGGTCGCCGCAGCCGTGTCGCCGTTCGCGGCGGTCATGAAACGGGTTGTCGCGTTGCAGGGCGCGGGCCGGATTACGAGCGCAGAGGTCACGCAAACATGTGTCGACATTGGCCTCGGCAATATCCGCGACCTCGCCAAACGCCCCGACCTCATCCCCTCGTTTGAAGCGCTGTTGCCAGAATGAGCCGCCTCGACCATGCTTTTCTCGCGCCTAGCAGCGCGGGGATATGGGGGCCGGGGGGTTGCCCCGCGTCCCCTACCGTCGAGGACAGCTACCCCGAGCAAGAGGACAGCGAAAAGGCGCGCGAGGGAACGGCGGCGCATTGGGTTGCGTCCGAGCGGTTATGCGACCGTCCCGTCACCGTCGGCGATATAGCGCCCAACGGCGTTCCGGTCGACCAAGACATGATTGACGGGACAGACGACTACGTTGCCGACATTGAAGGCACGGAAGCCGCCGCATCGGGGTCGTCGCTCGCTCAAATCGAAACCCGCGTCAATATACCGTCAGTTAGCTCGTATAACGAGGGGACGCCCGACGCATACCTCGTCGACTACGAGCGCCGCACCGTTCACATATGGGACTTCAAATACGGTCGGCGCTACGTCGATGTGTTTGAAAATTGGCAGTTGATCGACTATCTAATCGGCGTCGTCGATACGCTTGGCCTCGACAATAGCGCGCTACAACGCTGGCAATTCGCCCTCACCCTATACCAGCCCCGCAACTATCACCCGTCCGGCACGGCGCGTTATTGGGAATTGGACGGCGAGCAACTTATCGAATATCGCGAACGGTTGCGCGAAGCCGCCGACGAAGCGACCGCGCCGAACGCGCCCATGCGGACGGGCGCGCACTGTCGGGATTGTCGGGGACGGGCGGATTGTGTCGCGCTGCACTTGGCGGGCGGTATTGCTATTGACGTCGCGCACGCGCCACAGCTTTTCACCCTGCCGCCCGCGCAACTCGGGCAACAGCTAACGCTTGTCGAGGACGCGATAAAGCGGCTCGGCGCGCTCAAAACGGGATTAGAGGAACAGGCGCTCGCGACGATCCGCGAGGGCCGCGACGTGCCGGGCTGGAAAGCCGAACACACGAAGGGGCGCACCAAGTGGAACGTTCCGGTCGAGGAAGTTGTCGCGCTCGGCAGCATGTACGACGTCGACCTCCTAAAACCGCCCGAGCCGATAACGCCCGTTCAAGCCCGCAAGTTAGGGGTTGACGAAGCCGTCATTGACGCTATGAGTATAACACCAAGCGGCGCACTTGCGCTCGCACGTTTCACGGACGCCGATATGCGTCGAAAATTGAAAGGTTAATCAACGTGGCTAAAACACCGAAAGTTGAATTGCTGACGCCTGCGGGCCGTTGGGTGCAGGGCGACCCGTTTGAAATGCAAACGAAAGACAAAGACGGCAACCCGCGTGTCGTCAAGCGCGGGCCGAACATCGGGCAGCCCTCGCCGCAAATGTTTATCGCTATCGCGATCCCTAAAATGATCAACGGCGCGCCTAATCAGGAATGGGCGGCTTTTCGCGCCAAGATTGAAGCGGTCGCTCGTTCCGAATGGCCGCACCTTTTCCCTTCGCCGACGGGGCCGTCGACGCACCCCCGCTTTACGTATAAGATCAAAGACGGCGACGGGTACGACACGAATGGGCGGCTCAATAGTGAAAAAGACGGCTTCGCGGGCTGTTGGGTTGTGTCTTTCGCCAGTGGCTACCCGGCCAAGGTCGTTCGCGCGACAAGTCCAAACGTTTGGGAGACGCTTACGCCCGAAATGAAGGCCATTAAGCGCGGCGATTGGTGCCGCCTGTCGGGCACAACGTCGAGTAACGAAAATACGGACAACCCCGGCCTATACATGAACCTCGATATTTTCGAGTGGCTTGGCGTCGGCGACGAGATTGTCAGCGGCCCTGACGTCGCGACACGTCTAGCCACGCCTGCGTATTTGCCGCCCGGCGTGTCGAGCGTACCGAGCGGCGGCGCTCCACCACCTCCACCGGGGGCTACGACCGCCCCGCCGCCTCCGCCCGCCGCAGCCGCCCCGACCGGCCCCGTCATGACCGCAAAAGCTGCCGGGCAGACGTATGAGGCTATGGTCGGGGCGGGCTGGACTGACGCGACTTTGATCGAACACGGGTATATGACGCCCCCTTTAGCCGGGGCGGCGGCCAGTTCGACGCAATCCTCGACGACGACGTCCCCTTCTAGCCCTCCGCCTCCGCCCGCTTACGACGGCTTCATGCCGGGCGCTAAGACGATGACCGCAAAAGCTGCCGGGCAGACGTATGAGGCTATGGTCGGGGCGGGCTGGACTGACGCGACTTTGATCGAACACGGGTATATGACCGCGTAGCGTAGGGTCATAGTGCGGCCCGCCCCTTGTTTCCTCCTCTGTTGGGGGCGGGCCGCATATTAGGGGTGATTTTATGGCGATTGTGCGATGCGAAGTAACGGGCGACGTCTTGGGGATATCATGCGACCAATGCAAAACGACCGCGCCCAAAATTCTCCCTTCGTTGAGCGGCTTGAATGGCCTCGGCTGGCGTTGCTCGGGGGGTCGTCATGATTGCCCGAGTTGCGCGCGCGACGATGGATTGGGAGACCAAGAGCGAAGCGGGGTACTTCTGGAACGAGAGGCTCGGTAAATGGGAAGGCCCGCCCGGCGCACCGCAGAATAAAAAAGGGCTGTTCGTCATCGGCGCGGCGGCATATGCCGAGCATCACACGACCGACATTTTAACGCTATCCTATCACTTGCCCGACGGGCGCGGCGTGCGACGCTGGCGACCGGGCTTGCCGCCGCCGCTCGATCTATTCGCGTGGATCGTCGGCGGCGGCGCGATAGAGGCGCATTACGGCATGTTCGAGCGCCTCATAATTGAACATGTGGCTAGTCGCCTATACGGCTTCCCCGTCCCCAAGCCCGAACAATGGTATTGCAGCGCCGCGACCGCCCGTGTCAACGCTTACACCGGCGCGCTCGGTAACCTCGGCGACGTGCTTGGCCTGTCGGTGCGTAAGAACAAAGATGGCAAGCGGTTGCTCGATAAGTTTAGTGTGCCGCGAAAGCCGACCAAGGGCGACCCGCGTTTTTGGATTGCGCCCGCCGACGATCCGGTCGACGCCGAGGGGCTGTACGCATATTGCGACGAGGACGTCCTAACCGAAATGGCGGCAAGCGACGCCATGCCGCCCATGACCGAGGCCGAGCGCGAGTTCTGGTTATTCGACCAAGAGTGCAATCATCGCGGATTGGCTATTGACCGCGCGGGCGTGCGTGACTGTCTCGCGATCCTAAACCAAGCGCTCGAACGTTACGGCGACGAATTTCGCATCATCACGAACGGGCTTAACCCGACGCAGCTAGAGGCGCTTAAAGGCTGGCTTGCCGCACGAGGCGTGCGCGCGTATTCGCTCGACGCTGACGCGCTAGAGGCGCTCTTGAAACGGTCGGACTTAACGTCCGAGGTGCGGCGCGTTCTCGAAATTCGCGACCTTATCGGCTCGGCGAGCGTCAAGAAACTATTTTCAATGGAAAACATGGCGTCGAGCGACGACCGCCTCCGTAACCTTATGGTGCATCACGGCGCGCGCACGGGCCGCCCGACGGGCGAGGGGGCGCAGCCTCTCAATATGCCAAAGGACGGCCCGAAGCTAGTCACATGCTCTTGCGGCAAGCCTTACGCCCCCAAGCACGACGCGTGCCCTTGGTGCGGCGCGACCAAGCCCGCCGAGCCGCGTTTGCAGTGGCGGCCCGATATGGCCGACCCCGTCCTCGATGTCATGGCGTCGCGGTCGCTTGACCTCGTCGAGTATTATTTTGGGGACGCGGTACACGCGATTATGGGCTGCGTCCGGTCGCTGTTCGTCGGCGGCGAGGGGCACGAGTTGCTCGCTAGCGATTACACCGCAATCGAAGCGGTCGTTACGGCCATGCTTGCGGGCGAACAGTGGCGCATTGACGCGTTCACGGCGGGCGAGGACATTTATCTTGCGAGCGCGGCGCGCATTACGGGCGGCTCGGTCGAGGCGTACAAGGCATACGCGGCGGCGAACGGCGAGCATCACCCAGACCGCCAAAAGATAGGCAAGGTCGCCGAGTTAGGGTTGGGCTTCGGCGGCTGGATTAACGCTTGGCGCAATTTCGACGATAGCGACAACTTCACGGACGCGGAGGTTAAAGGCCATATTCTCGCATGGCGCGACGCGTCGCCACGGATCGTCGAATTATGGGGCGGGCAGTGGCGAGGCAAGCCTTGGGATGGTTACGCCGAGCGCTACGGCTTCGAAGGGGCCGCCGTTAACGCTATCCAATATCCCGAGCATACGTTCGACCACGCGGGCATTAAGTTTTTCATGCGGGGCGACGCGCTCATCGTCCGGCTGTTGTCGGGCCGCGAGTTGACGTACCACGAGCCGCGCTTAGAGCCGTCAACACGTGACTATGCCGCCCCCGGTGAACTGTCGATCACATACAGCACGTGGAACAGTAACGCGGCATACGGCGCGTTCGGCTGGGTACGCATGTCGACTTACGGCTCGCGATTGACCGAGAATATCGTTCAAGCCATCGCGCACGATATACTGCGCTTCGCGATCCTCGGGCTGCGCGAAGCGGGCTTCGCCGTCGTGCTGCACGTTTATGACGAGATTGTCGCCGAGGTGCCCGAACGCCCCGCGACGCCGCCCAGCGTGCCCGACCCGCAAATAGCCGTATTCGAGGCGATCATGGGGCGCATGGCTCCGTGGTGCGCGCATTGGCCTGTACGGGCTGCGGGCGGCTGGCGGGGGAAGCGTTACCGGAAGGCTTAAAACCGGAAGCCAAACCCAAAACCCGCCCGATTGACGACGCCCGCCGTGGCAACCATATCGGGCGGGGCGAAGTAACCCGCGTCAATACCAGGAAGCGCTTCGAGTTTGGCGCGGATATCGGATCGCACCGCGCCAATACTAAACCACGTCCCCTCGACGAGCGAGTATTGCCAAGGCAGGGGTGCACTCACTTTGGTAAATGGCCCCGCCATGACGGCGTTTGGCGGCGTGACAGTTGCCGCCTTGAAGCTGCATATTACGTCGCCTTGTCGGGATATTAGGCCCGCGTCTGCCGTGCTTTGCGTCTGAATGATATTCTTGCGCGAGAGAAGCCGCCCGCCCCCGCCCGTGAATTGCACGAAATTACTGTTAATCGCGTAATCGGACAGCATCTTATATGACCCGGCGAGGATGTTAAATTCAGCGCACATTAGTCCCGTGTGATTAAGCGTGATGCCATACGTCGCGGGGCTGGCCTCGATATTGTTGTACGAACAAACGTCGAGGGACTGCGGCAAGACACCATAATCGTTGATGCTGTCGAGCATGAATTGACCGTTCGCAACTTGTGCAGATTGGTCGCGTGCGGATATCATCACACAGTTACGCAGCACCATGTTGACGCGGCGAGTGCGGTTGTAGACGCCCGCATAGTTCCACGTGACCCCGCCGTCGACTTGGCCGTTGCTCGTTCCCGTCGGTGGCGTAACGCCCGCGACGCCTGTCGTGACCGCCGCGACGACATAGGCGAGGCCCGCCGTCGTGAAACAAAAAGCGCCGACCGTCCAGTTGACGAGATTTTTAGCAACCACGCGTTGCGCGGCGTAGGGCGCACCATCGAGCGTGGGGCGAAGCTGAATAAAGTCGCGGTGCGCCGTCGTGGTGAAGCCCGCATAGTCCAGTTCGCGGTCGTAAACCTCGTCCTCGATAAGCCAGTACAGGTCATCCGCCAACACGCCGAGCGCGTCGACCGTCGCCTTTTGAATGGCGAGCGCCATGTGGTCGTCAGTGCCACGCATATTGCGATTGCCCTTGACGTGCAGCACGCGGACGCCCGAGCATCCTATCATTTGGCTTGTGCCGTCACCGACGTTATCGGTAAGGATCAATTGCTCGGCATGATCGACCGATACCCAAGCCGTCGAATTACCAACGCCGGGTGCGGCGAGTTCGGAAACTTGCGGCTCGGTAGCGCCCGCTTTGTACATGTACCCTACGCGGCAATTGCTGAATTTCAAACGGTTGGCGTATGACCCGTTATACGGCCCGAAACGCCACGCGAAGAACGCGCCGCCCGGCGGGGCCATCGGTTGCTTGATGCCGTCAACGTGCAGCCCGCGCACAACGATATTATTGTTCGTTGATATCTGATTAAACTCAGGATTGTGGCCGGGAGCGTTGGTGACGAGTAACCCGCCGTTGCCGAAATTCTTGCTTAGCAGATTGACGTTGGCCGCGAAGCTACCGCCGTCGAGCAACTCAATGCAATAAAACGAGGTACCGTCGGGGATAATCGCGTCCCATACGGCCATGAACGCGGCGCTACTGGCGACCTGAAATACGTTTAGGGCAGGCACGGACGCCCGCGATACACCCGGCCATATCCCGGCGTGCGCGTTGGTCACACGTTCGAGTATGAGGCTCGCTTGCGTTGATAATAACCCCTCGACGCGCGTCGTATCGAGCGACCGCGCGCCCGACGATACGACCGTAATCGCATAGTTGTTGACAAAGGGGCTTCCTGATATGAGTGGCGAGCCGTCCGTCTGCGTGATCGTCAGCGTGCCCGAGGCGACCGAGTTAGGTATCCGCGCCGCTTGCGTAATCCACTGCGCTTCGTCGATTGTCGTAAGAGCGAAGTATTCCGCAAGGTCGCCGCCGAGCGTGTATGCCGCCGCGCCCGCAAGAGCGGTTACGCGAATGGCTTGATAGCCGACGGGCTGCCCCGCGAACAGCGAGAAACTCGCCCCGAGCGCGCCGCCGTACTCGTCAAAGAGGGCGAGCGGTTGAAGGGGGGTTGATTGCGGGTCGAACGCGAAGTGCCGCAATGTGAGGTTGGATGTTTGCCCGCGCGTGATCGTGACGAAGCCAGCCGTTACGGTGACTTGCGCCGACTGCGCGTTGTTCGCAGGCCAATTGGCGTTGGTGTGTATCGCGCTCGCCGCGTCCATTTGGCTGCCGTTGGTGACGCTGGCGTTAACGAATTGAGCAATCGCCGCTTTGATGAATAACCAATCGCACGTCCCGTCCGTCACCGTGCCACTCGTGTGCGTCGGGGCGCTCGCCGCGCCCGATATGCCGCCACCCGTCCTAGTGTTGCGGTATAGGTTCGCGCCGAATATCGTATATCGGTTTAATGCGAATGACGTCACCGCCGCATAGTTCGTGTGATTGGCGTTGCTGATTACGGTTGCGCCGTCTTGACAGCCCCCATCCCATACGAGCGCGTCTTGCGCCGCCGTGACGCCCGTAGCGCCCGCCGCGAAACGAAACTTATAGTTACCCGCCGCCATGTCGATCCGCATAGCGAACAACATGCTCGTAAGCGTGTGGTCGCCAGCAAGCCGCGTGTCTATGCTCGTGCTGCGGTTCGCCACGGTTGGCGACGACGATATGTACCCAAAGCCCGCCCCGCCCGAGTACGCCCCCGCGCCGACGAACGTACAGACCGCCCCGTACCCCGAGGGCTGCGTATCGGTGACGTAGCCTAGCGTCGACCGAAAGTTAAAGCCCGTAAAGGCCACTTAGACCGCCGCTATGAATTTAAGCGTCGTGCCGATAGGAAACGTGCGGAAGTACTCGCCGGGGCCATAAAAGCGGCTCGCGGTCGTCGGCACATCACCGTTGCTCGTCATGTGCGCGCCAAGCGCGTGACGGACGTAAAAGCGGACGAGCGTATGCTGCGTCGCAACGCTTGATACCGCCCCGCCCGAAAGCGACAAGAGGTCTTGCGTGACGTCAGGCTCGCCCACTAGACTATATTGGCCGCCAAAAACACCGCCTTTCCCGACGCGGTTATGCTCCTCGATACTAATCATCGTGACGTTTTCCCCATACTCGTTTTAGAAACTCCGCGCTCGCCAGTTGAAGCGCTGTCGTGCCTGTCGCCGCGATAAATACCGCCGCAAGCGCAATAGCGGTATAAAGCGGCGGCTCTTGCGTCGCAAGCGTCGTCGTAAGCGTCGCCGCAAGCAAAAAGTTAGCCGCGAACGCCAGCGAATTGATCACGAGTTCTCGGGCAATGCTGGCGTCGTTGCGGCGGTGTACTAATATCGAAAGGCGGAACCCGAAGCCCGCGAGGAGGCCGAACAGCACCGCAACCGCGTGCCTACTGTCAATCACGCCGCCGACCGCCGTTACACTCGTCGCCACCCCCGCGATCAAGGCAATTTTTACAACGCTGGCCTGTCCAATCATGTCAAAACCCCCGTTGTCGCAATCGCAAAGAGCATAAGCACGCCAGCGCCTATGAAGCTATGCCGAGGGTGCGCGCTTTGCGCGGCGGTTGCGAACGTCAACGCAGCGTAAATGCACGTCAGGCTCGTCGCGATAAGCACAGTTGCTATGGCCGGCCGGGCGGCGGGGGCGAGGGATACAACGACGGCGAGGGGCAGTATGCCGAGCGCCATAAGCGCCCATATAGAGCGGTACATGCGGGCGCGGTTATTCGGCCCTCGGGGGCCGATAATCCAAAGGAGGACGGTTATTGCGGATGCCATAATGCAAGCCATCGCGGCAGCGTGACGCCAAAATTCAATCGCGGACAGCATTATTCTTTCTCCGTATGGCTATAAGGCGCAACAATATTTCGCAAAGCAAAATAGCGACGCAACTTTCTAATGCCATCAAGATTACCCCAAATTGCGACCGAGAGTATTTGACCCCACGCCATCGCGTTTAGCAGTAATTCGTTTTGAATAGTACCGTTATTTAAGATCATGAACGGAAAGAAAACAATCGCAGCCCAATCGGCGCGCCGTTCCGCCGTCGCGATCAGCGCCGCGCACGTCAAAAAGTCGACGAGCATAAAGGAATACGACGGCATGTACCCCCCGTTCGCGCTTTTCAGCGCTTCGCAGACAAACCAATTCGAGGCGAGCATAATCGCCACGAGTGGGCGGTCGCGCGTCCAAATGACGAGGACGAACAACGCGGCAATATACGCAAGTGTATTGGCCGTTATCATAGCGGCTTAGGCGGAGGGGGCGGGGGCGATTGGTTGCCGCTATTGGGCGTCGGCGTCGGCTTTTGCTTTTTCATATTCCTACTCCAAATAAAGTGCCTGCGATTGCCCCGTCTTGCGCGCTACGGATCGTTGCCGTAGCGAGGCCCGATGACGACACGTAAGGGTTGTTGTCTTGCGCGCTTATCGAGGGGTTGCCCCCGTTAAACCAGCCGTAAGCTACGGTCGTGAACGGTACAGGCCAGCCGACGACCGTGTCGCCGTTCCCGTTCGCCGTCGCTGGCGTGGCTTGTATCTTGAAGCCGCCGGGGAGTTCATAGCAGCCCCCGCTTGCGAAGTCGCGCAGCCGTAGCGACGCGGGCGTAACGTGGCGGTCGATTGCGGTCGCGTCGCGTACCTCGGCAATCGTCGCGCGCATGTCTAACAGTATTTTAGGGTTGATGAATTTAGAGGTAACGGTGCCCGCGCGCGCCTCGTCAAGTGTGGCGGCTGCGGGCGCGAGCGCAACCCAATTAGCCGCAGCCACGCTGTCAGGGTCGGTCGTGTTATTGTCTGCGGTCGACGTCCAGAATAGACCGGGGGTTACCGACGACGCAAGGAAAGCGCGGTTAGGATAGCCGCCAATAGCAGCGGCGAACGGCGCGTTAAAAGTCGACGTTCCGCCCGCCGCAAGCCACCGCGCCCACCCGGTCACGCGGAATAATATGCCGTTGAAGTCCTCGCCAGCGGGCGGGATGCCCCCGGCGGCGATAGGGTCGAAATTGAGCGGCACGAAACCGTCGGCTAGCGACGCCGCGCCGTCGACAATCCCAATCTGTGACGCAGTCGGTATGCTCCGAATGAAGCCCGACGCAGCCCCATTTGCAAAGGGGATGGGGAACCTTTCGGGAATGTCGGAAAGTTGCACGAGGCCCCCTAAAGCTGCACTATTGTCGACGAGACGCCGACTGGTTTAGGCAGTATGCCAGATTGCGAGACGATTGCCAAGTCAACGGGCGCAAGCGCGTCACCAAACGTAAAAGTCATGGTCATGTTGCCGCCGTCGGTCACGTAGCAATTGCCGTACTGCCCGAAAAGTAGGGCCAGAATTCGATTGATCGACGGGATAGACCCGTCGGATATGTTGGCGAGCGCCTTAGCAAATATCAGCCGTCGAAACGCCGTGTCGGACAGCGCGAAGTTGGTCGTCAGCGTTTGGCGGTTGAAAAACGGGGCTTGCCCGAACGGCTCGGCGTCAGACGCTTGCGAGAAACCGAGGTACTCGCCAGCGACGGGCAAATTCAGGACGCGCGATACGCCGACGATCCGCCCCCAAACGTCGAGGCCGTAGCCTTGCGCCGTGTCGAGGTTGAAAACGAGCGCAAAGAACGCTTCGATTTTCTCGGTCGGGTCGATCATCTCGCTAAAACATGTGATCAGCGCGCACAGTACGGGGCTGTTCGCAAATTGGCTGATGATCGTTTGCGCCGGGTCGAACGCGGCTTGGCGCCGTACTTCCTCGGGCGGCGGCGGCGGGCTTTCGCCTATCGCATACTCGGCGATTGCTTCCTCGCTCATACCGCTGTTACCTTTATATCGTCGTCGGACACGGCGGGGGCTTGGTCGATATTGGCGCTTACGACCGCTGCGGAGGGCGTAGCGAGGCGGAGCGTGCGGCTCGTGGCCGTTTGAGCGCGCGAGACGGTAAACACCCCCCCGCCCCCTATGGCGGTGACGAGCGTACCGGGCAGAACGCCGAGGCCGGTTACCGTTTGCCCGATAGCCACAGTTCCCGACGCCGTCGCGCTTACGGTCATCGTCGTGCCCGCGATCGCCGCCGTGACGACGGCGTCGGGCGCATTGGCCGAGCCTATCGCAATGTCGACGATCTGCGCCCACGGCCCGAGCGCGGCGATAGCTGAATAAAAGCGACTGGCGTATATCGTGCCACCGATGCCCGCCCGTGCGCCGCCGTCTGCGCCCGCAAAGGCCCGTTGCACCGCGCCCCGAATTTGTGCGACGGCGTCGTTAGGCACAAGGGGGCCGTTTGCTATGCTTATGTCGAACAGCACGGCGAGCGGAGCCGCGCGTTGAAATGTAACGTCATAAGTCGGCAAGGGCAGGGCGTACCCCGAAAGGTCGTCCGCGACGACAACGGTCGTCGACCCGACGTAACCGCAGCCCGGCGCTTTTTTTTTCCAAATGGCTTTGGCGACCGCCGCGTCACTGCCCCCAGCCACACATACGAACAGCGACCGGGCGGCGATAGCGACGCCTCGCACGGTGACCGACGACGCCGTCGAGTTTTCGGTCACGAACGCGTCGAGGACGTCGGGGACGCTTAGGACGCTCGCCCGGATCGAGCCGAGCGCGCCTATTGAGTTGACGGCGACCGACGCCGCGCGCCGCGCTTCAAATTCGGCCCGGCTTTCGACGTTACGCCCGAGTATGCCCGCTGACGGGTTGGTTATCGTATCCCATCCGGGGACGGCCCGGAAAATACTATTGAGCGACCCCGCCGGGCACGCCGTCGGCCCTGTCACGGTCGCCGCGAATTGCAGTGTCAAGACGCCGCCCGTCGGTATCGTCCCGCCCGTCGTCGCTGCGTATACTGTGCCGTCTGCGGTGCGCGCGAGCGAGCCTATCGGTATGCTCGTGCCGACCGCGCCGCCACAATCGGCGGTGACCGTCGTCGCCTCGGCTGGCGTGCGGTCGATAAAATATATCCGCCCGAGCGCGTCTTGCGCGCGACCGTCGGCGAGCGAGGGGTCGAATTGATTGAAAAGCTGCAATAGGCGGTCATTATTGAAACCGATAATCGCGGCGAGCGATACCGCAAGTTGCCCTTGTGGCGTGTCTTGCGCGGGGTTGAGGTTGCCCCCGAACGCGGCATTAAGGTCGGCGCGCGTACCGTCGAGAATTTCACTCTCACGCGGGGCGGTAAAGCCCGTCGGGCCGAATGTTGGCGAGGGTACGTTGGTCATGAAAATTCACTCCTAAACGTGCCGTCGCGCGTCTCTATCTGAATTTGCCCGCCGAGAACGCGGGTCGACGCCCGCCGTAGGAACGCCCGCGCCGAGGTCACGCCGGGGACGCGCAAGGCGGCGCGCACGATCTGCGCCCGGAATACTTGCGTCGGCTGACTTTTGCCGAGCGCCTCGTCGAAATGGTCGACGCCGTCGGGGCCGCCATACCACAGTTCGCCGCGCACGAGGCGGGCGGCACACGAGACGTCTTGCACGACCGAGTACGGGGGCGACGCAAGCGCGATGTTACCAAGCGCGTCAAGCGTTAAATCCCAATCGGTGCGGTCGAGCAAGAGCGTGTCGTGCACTTAGCTATGCCGGGCTGCGCGAAACCGCGACGCTCACATTCGCGTAAGTTACTTCGTCGTCCGAAAGGCCAATCGACCCGCTTACGCTCGCGGCAAAGGTGAACGCTTCGCTTTCCGCGAGCAGTCCAATTTGCTGCGTGATGGTGGCGTTAACGGTCGCCTCGTCGCGAGCGTGTACCGGCTGTTGCTCGACGACTTCCGACATTTTGGTCGCCGCCGCAAGTGCGAGAGCGACGAGAGTTGGCGCGGTTACTGAAAACGAAAAAGACATAACAATTTCCTTATATGCTAGGACGGAGGCCCGCTAGAGCCGCCGCCGGGGGTGACGCCGGTATGCGTGTGGTTTTTGAGGCTCTTGCCGCCGCCGAATACGTCGACCGAGGCCGTTGCGGTGCCTGTAACTGTCAAGTCGCCCGTAATGGTCACAGTTGCCGCCTTTATCTCGATACCGCCGTCGTGGAACCTAATATACTGTTCGGGCGTTCCGTTCAAGACGCCCCCAATATAAAGCGCGTCGGCGAGGTCGTGCGTGCGCCGCGATCCGGGCAACCCTTCCGATTTCGTCTCTTTGACGCTCGATATGTCGCGGCTGGCGAACAACGCTATGCCTATGTCGCCGACTTTGGGGTCGAGGATAATCGCGTCCGCGCCGCCCTGTACGCGGGCGTAGGGCACGTTATGAATGACCCCGTGCGCCATGCCTACCCCGTCGGCGTCTATTTGCATCACGAGCGGCTTAACGTCGACCTTGCCGACCGGGGCGACCTCGCCCGCGTTATCGACCTTAACGACCATGACGAGCGTCGCGGTCGATACCCCGGACAGCACTTGACGGACGACAAAGTCCATTTGCGCGAACGCGGTTTGTGCGCTGTCGAAGCGTTGCGATCCGGGATAGCTGGCGTCGGTCATGTGACCAGCGCCTGCGATTGTCCGAACAAATTACATTCAAGGCGGGTAAACCACGGCCCGCCCGGCGTCTCGCTCGATAGCTCGTGACTTACGGCGTAGGGCGACCAAAGTCCGGCGGCGGGCGTTAATTCCGTTTCGACTTTGACCTTGCCACCAAATATAATCGCGGGGTTGAATAGCGTCGTCACTGAAATGCCGTTTTGCGTATAGACCGGGTAACCGACCATTCCCGTACCGGGCGATATGAGCGGAATTTCGCCCCCTCGCGTACCGTCGGCAGGCCATATCGCGACCGTACCGTTATCAATTATCGCGTTGAAATTCCCCGCCCGCGCGACGCTTTGCAGTTGGTCGAGTAGCGTTCCCGCGAGATACACGTCGCGGAGTTGCACGTCGACGCCCCCGTTCTCGAACGCCAGCCCGACGACGGCTTTACCGTCGCTATTCGGATCGACGCCCGGTGTCGTCATTTGCGCAGCGATCCCGGCGACGATAGTCGCGGCGCTTACGGCCCCGTTATAGCTTGTCGCGGGCACTGGCTTTAGCGCGTCGAGGTAACCAGTATGCGCGGTCACGACGAACGACACTTGCGGCGATCCGCGCGGGTCAACCCAAGCCTCCGATATGAGGCCCGCGAATACGACCGCGACGCCCGTGCGTTCGTCGCCCGCCGATATAATCACACTGTTGTTGCGCCCGTGCGTTATCGGCTTCCCGAGGATCGTCAGCGCGTTCATGACCGAAAGAGGCGCGCCGAATATCCGCAAGTTTAGTTCGGACATTGACACGCCGCCACTCTTGGTGATCGTCGCCGCGCACCGCAGCCCTTTGAGGTCGACCGTGTCCGCGCCGTCCTCGCCAAACGACCCCTTGCCGAGGTGAAACCTGACGTCGATTATGCGGCGGTCGAATGTCATGGGCGCACGGTACAGAAAAAGCGCGCCGGGTGCAAATTAGTGCTTGACGACATCGTCAACGCCTCGTACGGACGGGGTAACGAAACGGAGATATGCGAAATGATTGACCTTTATGAAGCCTCGCAAAATTGGGAAACAAACGGCTGCGGGTGGAAAATAGCGCCTATCGGCCTTGAATGGATTTCGGTGGGCGCCCGGGCCAAACTGGGCGAAGGGGCCAAACTGGGCGAAGGGGCCAAACTGGGCGATTGGGCCACAGTGGGCGAAGGGGCCACAGTGGGCGATTGGGCCACAGTGGGCGAAGGGGCCAAACTGGGCGAAGGGGCCAAACTGGGCGAAGGGGCCACCTTAATTTCGTTTTTCGGGTATGCCTACGGCTTTGCGGTCGTACTTGCTGAAATTGAAGGGGTCGCGCATATCGGCGGGGGCTGTAAATTTATGACGCTGCCGAAGGCTTTAGAATATGTGTCATCCCGTGATGACCGACCCGACCTTGCCGAGCGCGTTGGCTTCGCTGCGATCATGGCTGCTCGTCTCGGGCTTAAATAATGTTCGCGCACGTCATTCACCAAGAGGTCGAAACCGAGGTTTGCTGCCGCAAGATCACGGTCATGCTGCACGCGGTCGAGGTGTACGACGGCGCGCATTGGTGGCAATTCTCGATCAGCCCCCGCGTTACGACGCCTTGGCGTATCGCCGTCACATGCGCCGCCGCCGTCCGCTACGTTAAGGAGAAAATGAAATGACCCGTTTACGCCAGATTGTGCGGTTTCTTGTCGAAACGGAAGCCCCCTCGTGCGCAGACCCCCGCAACGCCGCATGGGCGCGGGAAAGCGCGGTCGACCTCGCGGCCCTGATCGACGGTTGCGAGTTGCTCCTGGCGCAATATGAGGCGCTTGACAATTTCACCCTTGGCGGCGCGCTAACGAACGCACCGTTCATCAAAATTAGAGAGGCTTTGGGAAAATGAGATTATTTGACCTGCGCGGTTTCGGGTCGCATGACCCCGCCCTGTTCGCCGAAATTGACGGCGACCGCATGACCGTCTCGCTAGGCTCTATATGCGAGGACGTGCCGCCCGCCGAGCGTCGCCGCCGTCGGATCGTCGAAACCTTGAGTATCGACGACGGTTATGTCGCCCCGAAACATCCCATATTCGGCGCGTATGACGGGCACGCGGTCGCGTAGCTGGACGCCAAGCGCGACCGCGACGTCGGCGACAAAGACGTTAGCGAACAGCCCGAACGCGCGGGCGAATATCTCTATGCGACACGACTGCCCGCCGAGCGTCACCGTCAGCACTTGCGACGACACGGGCAGGAGGGGGATTATCACGATCATGCGAAGCCCTCCGCAGCTTCAATTTGCGCAGGTGTTGCGGGCGTCGTTTGCACCGGGCCGACATTGACCGGCTCGTCGCCCGACGGCTCTTTGCTGTTGGTGAACGCCGCGCTCGGGGCTTCGCGCGTCTCGGTCAAAACGATATCGGCGACGATCAGCGCGGCTCCGTTCTCCGCCGTGCGCCGATAGTCCCGCCGTGTGAAGTTGAAGCCGAGGAACGTCGCGTCGGGCGTCACGACGCTATACGTGGCCAAAGACAACACGAGTTCGTCAAGACGCGATAGGAACGCCGCCCGCACGTCGTCGCCGCCGCCCTTTGACATGACGATCCGTATTTGCTGAGGCGTCGCGACTTTGTTGTACGACAGGAAACCGCCCGCCTCGACCGGATAGTCGCTTATGCGGTGTTCGAGGACAGGCTCGACACTAATCACATTGTCCGGCTCAATAGCGAGCCGCCCGATACCGTCAAAGACGCCCCACGCGATAGGTTCGCGGGCCGTGTTGCCCTCGTCGGCTTCAAGCTGGCGTTCAAACTCGCGGCGCGCGCCGATACGCCGGATGACGGGAGGTACGCCGGGAAAGAACGGAACGTCGGGGAAGTCGAGCGCCATTATTTAAGCCCCCGGTTAGCCTGCGTCGTGACGCGTCGCGCGCCGACCGCAGCGGGCAAGTCTCGCGCGATCCCCGCCGCGTCGGTCGCCGCCGTGTACACGTTAATGACGCCTATCGACGTCCCTTGCGCGGGGGCGGACGGTGCAGCCATTGGCGACGAGGGGCGCATAGGCGGTTTTATGCCGAGTGCGCGCATACCGCGCACCATGTCGCCCGGTGCGCCGGGGCCGGGCCGCATATTGTCGTGGACATACGAGTACAGCGCGTCATGCGCCGTGCGGGTCGCTGCGATCCGTCGGCCAGCCTTCGCCTCGGTATTGCGCAGCTCCCAATCAATAAATTCCATTTGCTCGCGCGCCGACGACCCTTGAACGGGCTTTCCCATCACGCGCCTAAAGTCTTTTTGTCGCGGCGTCAGCCACTGCCCGAGGCCATACGCGCTCGACGTCGGGTTTTTAGCCGTCGGGTCGAGCGCGCCGTTCTCCGCCTTGATACCCGCCGCGATCCCGCGCGCTTGTTCGTTCGACCATCCTTTTCGGCGGAAAAAGTCGACGACCTCGTTACCTGTCGCGGCCCCTTGGTTGCTGCCCGCCGGGGGCGGCGCGGCTTCCACCGTGCTTCGGAAGTTGAATATGCCAAGGTCGGCAACCCAATTCCACGCGGCTTTGAAGCCGCCGCCGACATAGGTCGCCAGCGCGGTTAGCCGCTCTTGTAAATAGATGACTTTTTTCGCGAAATTCTGATACCCGCTCGACGCGTCGGCGGCCTGCGTCGCCAGCCACCCTACCTTTTTGCCCGTCTTGTCGCTTTGGTCGCGAAGGCGAAATAGCGAATGTCCCGTCGTGTCGAGCGACTTGTCGGTTTGCGTCAGCCACTCTAGCAGGCTCGTAAGCGGCCCTTGCACCGCGCCCCATATCGTCGACTTGAGCGTCGACCATGCTGCCTCGAAACGTTGCGCAGCCTGCGTGTCGCGTTCGGTAACGACGTACAGGCGCTCTTGCTCCGCGACGAGCCGTTCCGTTTCGGCGCGCCCGCGTTGAAGCAAGACGATCATGCTCTCGGGAATACCGATGCGTTGCATCCGCGCGGTAAACTCGGGGGCCGTCATGCGCTCGGCAGCTTCCGCCATTTTGACGAGCGCGCGCGTAGGGCTTTCGAGGTCGCCCACGGTGACGCCAAGCCCCATAAGGTCGGCGTCGATCCCGGTCGATCCGGTCAATTTGTACGATTGAAACGCCGCCGACATTGCGCGAATGGCCGCGTCGGCGTCCGCCGCTTTACCGCCGACCTTACCGAGCGCGCCTTGCCACGCGCTCAATTCCTCGGTTGACGTGCCTACCAGCGTCGAAAGGCGACCGACGTTCGCGCTCGTGCTTACGAGTTGGTCGGCGAGGTTCTTTAGGCCCGTCGCGCCCGCAAAGGCCAGCAACGCCCCGACGGCCTGCGTCTTAATTTGTGAGAAAAACATAGCCGCGCGTTTGCCCGCCGCTTCCATGTCTTTTGCGCCGCTAAGCGCCTCGTCGCGCGTTAATTTCGTGTTGCGGCGAACCTCTTTCGACCCGCGCGTATGCCCGGACGGGTCGAGGCCGAATAGAACGACAAATTCGTCAACTGGCGTCGGCACGGGCGGCCTCTCTATTCAACGCGTCAACCGCGATAACCTCGATTAGGTCGTACATATCCTCGACGCCGTAAATCGTGTCAAGTTCGTGCAGCGTGGCTAGACGGGACGACACGACAAGCGCGACCGTCCAAACTATGTTCGGGCAGTCAACTCGGGTTGTGTGGTCGCCGCCATCGCCTTGCCCTTCGATACCATGTCGGCGAAAGAAAAACCCGTATGCAACTCGAATATTTCGGCCCGCAAATAAGCAAGGGTTGTTACCTCGTCGATATCGTCCTCGCCGATAGGGTGCGTTACGTGCGGGTGCTTGGGGTCTGGCACAAATTGCGCGCAAGCGAGCATTTCGTCAAGCAAAACCATCGCCTCGTCGGGGTTGATGCTTGACAGCACGTTAAGCCCGATTTCGGCAACACCAGCGATCCCGCGCGACGCAATGTCGTCGTCAATCTGCACGCCTTTACCGACCGCAAATAGGAAACGTGCGGCCCACTTCTCCGCGCGGGCGGCGGGCATTTCGGTCAGCTCAAATTGCTTGCCTTTGTCGCGCCCGTCCCGCGTGATGATCACAGTTTTAGTTTTGCGCATGTTAAATGTCCGCCGACGTAATGTCTTGCCAAGTGATCGTATACGTGCGGGGCTGCGCTGTCTTTTTCAACGTCGCCAGCGGGCTATGCGACGTCAGGAAGCCGCGCGTCATAACATATTTGCGCTCTTGCCCGACGAGGTGAATTAGGCCCGAGGCGACATACGTCTCTTTGGTTAGGTCTTGCTGGCGTACCCAGCGCTCGAAAAAGTCATTCGACTTGCTGTCCGCTTGCAGCACGTATCGCTGCACCTTGGGCTGCGGAACGAAGCCCGCCGATAGTTTGCCGTCGACGCCCATCATCGTCTCGACGTTCGACACGTCGTCGGTCGAGAAAATGTCGTCGGTCGCAAAGCCCTGCAATCGCGTCGGCGTCGCGATCAGCCCGATAACGGCGAGGTGAATAATGCTGTTCGCGCTTGTTAGGTTACGGGCCATTATTGCACCTCGACACTGTTAAGGTTGATTGACTGGATAGACCCGCCGTCTGTGTACCAAAACGTCACCGGTGGCGATCCGCGAACGGCGCGCACGGCGGGAAGGGCGGGTCGCACCAAGAGATACCAGCCGCGTTCCTCTAGCGTCGGCGCAATCTCGCGCCCCGCGTCGTTATTAACCGTCGCGGCTTGTAGTGCGTCGAGCGGGACGCCCGCCCGGATTGCACCGAAGTCGAGCGCTTGTTCGATCACGCCGCCAAGCGTCGCCTCGATAAGCGCGTAGCCTTGCGCATTGTACGGAATTGACCGCGTCGTCGCGAGCAACTCCATAAGCCGCAACTGGAAAAGGTCGTTAAGCCAAATTTGGTTAACGAAGCTGTCGACGAAGGCGAACGGCCCCGTAACCGTGCCGGGGTAAAAGAATTGGAATTGCTCGGTCGCGGTCGCGTACCGCCCGTAAAAGTTGTACCCGTTGGCGATAAGGCGGTCGTGCGCCGCGCGGCTCGTAACGCTTGGCACAAGGCCCGCTTGCGCGCGGAACGCGATGTTCGTGCGACCCTCGGGAAGGTCAAAGCGGATAGACGCCAGCGACCCCATGAAAAACGCCGCAACCGACGCGCCCGCCGAGGCGTCGTAAATCGGGCACGTGCCCGAGAGTTCGGCAAGTTGGACGAGATAGCCCGCGCTTGTCGTGTCGTTCTGCGATAGCGCCGCCGCGTCGTCGTCCCACATAGCATAGAGGTAGCGATCCTGCGTACTGTCCGCCCACGTCGCGAAAGCGACCATATCGGTGATCGTCGGCTTAAACGCAGTCATGAACGACGCGAAATTTTGCGTGCGATCGATCACGGCGGCCATATTGATCCCCGGCGACCCCGCGTTCGCACCTTGGCTTAGTCGCGCGCCTTGCGCGGCGGTAAGGTGCAGTGCGTCAGATAGCGTCCCCGTGGCGAAAGTGATTGTCGCGCCCGCAGCGGGCGTCCCGCCAGCCACGACAAGCCCGCCGAGCGTGGCGTCGTATGTGACGCGCGTGCGACCCGCGCGGATCGTACCGCTTGCGACCGTTTGCCCGACGTCGACCGTGTACGTGCCGACCCCGCCCGTGCCGGTGCCAAGCGCGACTACGCGCGTGCCCGCCGTAACGCCCGCCGCAACAATCACATGGCCGACGACGATAGCCCCCGAGGCGACGGCGCTAACCGTCATGGTCGTGCCTGCGATTGCGGCGGTGAATACCGCCTCGTGGTAGTTTATGCCGTCCTCGATAATCTGCGCGGCGTTCGAGAAACTCGTGGCGGCGGATAGGTTGATTGCCGCTGATACGACGGGAAGCCCGTTAACCGAAAACGCCAGCGCGCCCGAAAGCGCCTGCAATGTGGCTAGCGTCATCGCGGCGATGCTTCCCCCGCGAATTTGAGGCACAACCCCCGCCGCCGGATACTGCACAAAATGAAGCGCGCCGGGCTTAGACGGGCTGTTTGTAAAGCCCGCAAAATACCGGGCGGCAAGTTCCGCCTCGACCGACGACGGCCCGAATACGGTAGCGACGTCGGTTGCGTTCGAAAACGTGTCGATTTCGCCAGTCGGCACTTGCGGAGAGTTGGATAAAATGAGGCCGCTAAGGTCGAGGCCCGCGCCGCCCGCCGCGAGTACCGACGGCGTCACATTGACGATTGCGGAGGCCGGAATTGACATGGTCGTCATGGTACAATGCCCTCAATTAAAATAGTGTCGACCGTCACGGTATCAGCAAATTGCATCGCTGTCGATACCGCCGGATTGATTTGCATGACGAGCGAGACAATCCACCTATTCTCGTATTGCGCCTCGGCGTTAATGAACGGCATTTGCCGCGCGCCGCTCGTGTAAAGAGGCGTAACCAGCCGCTCCGCGCCGTAAAGGTTGCGCGCCAGCGTGATGACCTTTTGCGCCCAATCGCTCGCAAGAGGGCCGTAAAAATCAAGCTGCGTCGTAAACTCCGTCGGCTGCGTCACGTCGAGCGCGGTTGGCGCGACCGCCTCGGGCGGCCATGTGTCGACGCTCGTACCGAGTTCGATGCGTGACATGGGCGTCATCATGACAAAGTTCGCGGCGTCGGGCATAGCCACACGGTTGACTTGCGTCGTCAGCACGACCGCACCGGGGCCGATGACTTCTAGCAGGAACGCCCGAATATTCGCGAGGACGTCGCTTTCGGTCATTGCGCTTGCTCCGCGACGGCGACCTTGCACCAGCGCCCGTTCCAGCTTTCGAGAACCTCGACGACAAGCCAGTCGCGGCCCCGGAACGTCAAGAGATCACCTCCCTTACCGCGCGCGCGAGCGACGCCCTCGACCTCGCCGTACAGATAAACCCCATGCTTGACGCCTTGGATATTGAGGCCGTCGAGCTGCCGCAGTTCGCCCGAGGTAAGCGCTTGGACTTGCATCGGCACGTTATTGGTCGTCGCGTATGTTGGCGTTTGTCGTCCATCGGCGGCGGTCGTCGCGCCCGTCGAGACGCGCACCGTACCAAGGATCGTCGGATTAACCGCCGATACGACTGCGGAGGCGACGGCGTGCAACGTCATGCGACCTCGACCCCTACGCTATTGATCATGACCGCCGTGTCGATCAGCGGCTTAGCGAAGCCCTTGCGCGCGACCGTGGCGTCGGCAAGCGGCGGCTCGCTTAGTTCCTGAATTGACGTGCGTAGCTGCCCCGCGATCCCCTCGCCAAACAACGCCAGCGACGCGGGCACGTCATACCGTTGATTGCGCAAAATTGCGACTAGCGACGGCCCCCACGAGGCCGACTTATCACGAATGACGTTCGAGAAAAAAGGGCGGGGAGGGATGCCCCGCGACGGCGACCCGAAATTCTGCGTCGCCGCGACAAGCGCAACGCTCGTGCCGTCAGGGTATGTGGCGTCGGCGAGGAAGCCAACCTTAACCGATTGTTTGTCGCGCAGCTTGGCGTCGAGTTGCTTTAACGCCCGTTCAAGGCCCGCGCCGCCCTTCACCTCCGCCATGGCGGGCGACCGTAGTTAGGCGTGGCTGCGGGCGCAACGTACATGAACGAACGGTAACGCTTCGTCGCCTGCCAATATGAGAGGCCGTACGTCGTCTGCCCGTACCATGCCGCCGAGCCGGCGACGTCAAGTTCGGAGGCGACCGTCACAGTCCCCTCTGTCGCGCTGGACACACGCCCGACGACGCCCGACCCAGCCCGAGCTTCAAGCGTGGCGATATGCGCGGCGAGCATGTTAAGGAGCCGCCCGCGCTCGACTAGGTCGGTCACGGGCGACGTGTCGGTGTTGTCGAGATAAAGTCCCGCCTCGTCGAAATAGGCTTGTGCGAGAGGCTGCGCGACGGTTGCTGCAAGGGCGGGATAGCGCGCCGACCACAACGCGTAGTCGAACGTCGCTATCGGCATTTTAGTCGTCCTTACGCTTCTCGATACCCTCGCCGAGCTTGTCGGCGTCAACAGGCTCTAGCCCCGTCTTGATGCCCTTTTTCTCTTTCGCCTCGTCGCCCGCCTTTTCGGCGGTATTGGCGAAAATGATTTCATTGGCGACGACGGGCATGTCGAGATTACTGGCCATCCAATCGTCGAACCAGTCGGCGTCGACGTTCGGTGTTAGCCCGAATCCCCCCACCGAGGTCGGCGCGTTTGCGCCCGTCAAGACGACCTCGCGGCCCTTATGATCAATCACAAGGCCGTTAGGCAGTTTACACGCTACAGTTACTGTTTTAGCCATTGGTTAAACCCCGAGCATAGTGGCGACGGCAACTGGGCGACGAACGATAGCCCCCCATGTCCCGGCGCTCTTTTTCTGGCGATACGACGACGCGCCGACGACGACCGCATGGCTGCGGTTTTTCTCGGTGAACGCCGTATAGATTGTCTTTTGACCGTCAACGGCCTCGATAAACAGTTGCAGCAATTCGCCGCCCGTCGTTGCCATTTCAGGGGCCGTCTCGATCCGCATATTTTTATACGTTTCTTTGACGCTGGCGAGCGCTTTGACGTTAAACGAGTTGGCGCGCCCCATTTGCGGCTTGACGTTGTGCGACATAACCAAGCAAAGTTGTGCATCCTCGTCGAGTTCGTATCCGACCATCTGCGATTGCAACCGCGTGAACAGCTTCACCACGTCGTTATGGATTTCCTCGGGGGTCGCAACCGCCCAAGTCGTGCCGCCCGCCGTTTTGGTGGCGGGCAGGATCGATGCGGAAAGGCCGGGGGCGTTAAGCACCCCGTAAAGTTGCATTCCCGCAATCCCGACAAAGTTAACCGTGTTACGGAAGCGATTAAGAGCAACGCCCGTCGCGATATTGACCTCGGCGGCGTAATCGAGGTTGGCGAGGCCGTATTGCTCAATCATCTTTTCACCCCAGACGCCGAACGTCTGAAAGTGGAAACTTTCGCGCGGTACGAGGTTGGCGTTAACGCCCGTCGATCCGTCCTCGGAGAAGTCGCCGTATGCCGAGACGTTGCCCGTGCTTTCGACAACGGGGAATTGCATTGACGTCGTCAGCCAATTGCCCTTTTGCTGTTCGCCGTAAATGGCTTCCGAGCGCGTCGGTTGAATGATCACACGTGTTACTTCGGGGTCGACGACGTTCGTCATCCACCACGGGACGCCTGCCGAGGCCGTCGTTACGAGGCCGGGCTGCGCGTCGAGCGCGAGATTATAGTCACCCCGGAAGGCTTCGACTTGCTCGTTCTCGAACATGTGCGCGCGCGCGGCGATAGCGCCGTCGAAAGCGATACCGCGTCGGGCGAGCAATGCAATTTCTTGTGGCGTCATGTCGTAAGCCCTTACTTGTTTGCGATTTTAGCGAGTTCGCCAGCGGCAGCGGTCGTTTCAACCGACCACGGCGTTTCGACTGCGCCCGCGCTTGTTACGGCGGCGGAGGCTGCGGTTTGTGTTGGCGAGACGGTGTACGTGCCGACCCCGCCCGTGCCCGTGCCGAGCGCGGTAATGATCGTCCCGGCGGTCACGTTCGCCCCTGTTAGAGGCTGTCCGACCGCAAGCGTGCCAGAGGCAACAGCGCTAACCGTCATGGTCGTCGCGGTGATTGACGCGGTAACACTCGCGCCCGCTACCGTCGCGCCCGCTACTGCGGAGACGAGAGTGCCGTCGGCATAAGAGGCGAACACGCGGTGCCCGATAGTTGCGCCCGCTGCGAAGCGACCCCAAAAGTCGCCGCGCTCCATAAGCGTGATAGGCTGCCCCGCGACGATAGCCCCGCCGCTTTCCTGCAAACGGCCCGCAAGCTGTTCGAGTTGGTGGCGGTGTACGAAACCGATGCGGTTGGCGACGCCGGGGTCACCATTTGTGACCAGCCCCGTTGCGTTCGCCGCGCGGGCGAAAAGGCCGAAGACGACCCCCAATGTGCCCGCACGAAGCGACGCGCCGACGTCAGATACCATTGACCGATACGGATTGTTCGAGGCGAAGTCGCCTTCGACCGCTGGCGATTGGTTTTCGTTAATTGCGGTTTGAAACCCCATGTTACTTCCCCTCTAGGATGCGGGTTAGACGCGCGGCGGGCGCGCTGTCGGTTGCGATGCGAACGGGCTTGGCCTCGTCGGCGCGTGGCAACATACCGACCATTGCGCGGAGCGCGACGGTTGACGTAATGCCCTTGGTGTCGACCTTGGCCGCGTCAAGCGCGAGACGGTAGACGTCTGCCGCACTGTCCATTGCTTGAACCTCGCCAATATGCGGCTCGACTTCACGCTCGGCTTGGCGGATGGCTTGCATGTCCTCGCGCGCAGCCTTGCGGATTGCGGAGGCGTCCATTGCGGGCGGCTTCTTATCGTCGTCATCCTCGTCCATTGCGGGGTCGCCCCCGGCAATTGAAGCTATCTTTGCCATATCCTCGTCAGACAACATGCCTTTAAGCGCGGCCATGACTTTCGACATGCCGTCGTCGCCGTCGAGCGTCATCTTATTCGGGTCGGGGTCGGCCATTAGGTCGTCGTCCTCGACGGTCGCCGCACCGGGCGAGCCTTGCACCGCTTCGATAACCGCCACAACGTCCGACACTTCAAGCCCCTCGTCGGCGGCAAGTTTCGGCGTTACGGCGGCGACGATCTTTGCCGCGATATCTGCGGTTTTTCCTTTGACGTTCTTAGCCGTCAAGCCGTCCGCAAACGTCGCGAGGTTAATCTTTGCATCCTGCGCCAACAGCGGCGTAACGAGGGCGACAAGTCCCGCATTTACGGCAAGAGCGGTGCGAGTTTTGAATTTCATAATCAAGTTCTCCGGCATAGCGTCCGCTACCATCACATCACTACCCGCGCGGCCCTCTTTGACGAGCGCAACATGGTTGCCGACGATATTGCGCATTATTCCGTCGAAACGCAAGCCATTTATTTCTCCGCTCGTCATGTCCGCGCAATAATGATACGCGCACGACCACTCTTTGCGCTTTTCAGCCTCGATGTCGTCGATTGCCGACTGCACCCAAATAACCGCGCTATTGTCGAGGTACCCGTTCTCGAACGTTGCGTCGGTGCCTGTCGACCCGATAACGACGTCTTGCTGCGGATCGTCCGAATTAACGGGAACATGCACGTCGAGAATTGGCAAATTGTTGAACGTCGGAGCGGCTTTCGCCAGTTCCGCAGCGTCGCGGTAAAGCCAGTAAATCTTATCAAGGTCGAGGCCTAGGTCAACCGCGCCCGGTATCTCTCGACCGTAATACGGGTTAACGTCAGCCTTAGACATGTGGCTACGCGCGATATGCAACCGCCCGTCTTGGTCGACGGTGCGGACAGTTGCGCGATCAAAGGCAATTGTTTTCGTCATACGGCCAGCATAGCCCGAACGCGCGCCAATTCAAGCGCGATAAATTCCTCGTCTTTAGCCACAATTGAGCGGGCGAGGTCGACGATCTCGACGTCGCGCACGTCCGCCTCCGCCGCCAAGAGAGGGTAGGGTGCGTCATGGCCGAGTAGGATCGACCGCGCCTCTATTGCCTTGCGCGCGTGGGCGAGCGCGACGTGCACCTCGCCGTATTCGCCCGAGGCGCACGCTTTACGGCCCTCGACGTTCGGCGATAGCTTCCCGAACGCGAACGAATAGCGCGCGGGGTCGTAATCATCGGGCAAGTCGACGACCTCCTTACCGCGCAGCTTATGACTTTCGGCGTCGGCTGTCGACGGCACGACAATTTCGAGCCGCCCGCTTTTCTTATCCCATATTCCGATCATTGCGCCCTAATCTCCGCCATGCCTGCTTGATAATTGAAACTGCTTGAATTGCCCCCGTTCACCGGCGCTTTTCGCGTCCAGTATTTAATGCGAAAAGTCTGCGTCGCGCCCGTCGAGTTCGGCGCAACCCCGAACGAGGCGACCGACCCCCGCTCGAACGACACGTCATTTGCTAGCCACCGGCTCGTCGATCCGTCCATTTCGCTCCCCGAGATGTCTATGTCCGGGCCGCCCGCCGTCAAATTAGCAACGGTTAGCTTGCTTTGCAGCTTTAGACTTCGGTCGCTTGCTGCGGCGGCAGGTTCATATTCTCCGAACGCAGACCCCGCAATGTTTGCCCCCGCCGGAACCACTAAATCGACCTGCCCGACGGCGATATACGACGCGCCCGCCGCGAGTTGCGTAAAAGAAACCGTCTGTACCGACGCGCTCGACCCGCCGGGTATTCGGGGGCAAACGACACGCTGCGTTATGCTACGCCCCCCAAACGAAGCTACAATATCAAAAAACGCCGACGGCCCCGAAACCGCCGTCACCGTGAACGACCCTCCCCCGTCGTTAGACACCGAGCAATTCGAGGCGGATACGCCATACGACGCACTTGCGGTGACGTTGGTCGCCCCGTCGAAAAGCGTCGCGTTAACTGGTCGAGGCAACTCGCCCGAAAACTGTATGCCGCTCGCGGTTATCAGGACAGACACGATAGGCGGGTTAATCGCAACCGTTAGGCCGTTCGCGCCCGGTGACCCCGCCGCGCCCGGTGACCCCGCCGCGCCGTTGCTCCCCGGCGATCCCGCCGCGCCCGGTGCGCCGTTGCTCCCCGGCGTGCCTTGCTTGGCTTTGGCGAGGTTGAATACCTTGTCAATCGTGACGCCCGCGAACGCGCCCGACCCGGTCGCCCGGATTGTCAACGTTGCGTTTTCCTCGACCGCGTCAAAGCCGCCGGTTACTGAATAGTCGCGCGCCGCATAAGCGACCGTCAGCGCTTGGGGGTTACTTGCGGTCGATAAGGCAAACGACGCGCTAACGTCGGTCGCCCCCTGGAATACGCGAAACGTACCCGACGCGCCGTTATACGACACGACCTCGCCCGCCAGCGTCGCCGCCAATTGCGCGGCCTCGTTACTTAGCGTCGCGCTTATGCCCGCCAACCCTTGCGGCCCCGTGCCGCCCGTCGGCCCCGTACTGCCCGTCGGCCCCGGCGACCCCGCAGCCCCGTCCGATAATCGAATGACGCTAATCGCGTCTGTGAGCTGCACGCCGTCCGTAACTGTGGCCCGAACGATCACGCCGCCGGTCGCCGCGCTCGCCGTGGTGAACGCCGCCGCCGTCATGGTCACACTGTCGCCAGTGGTCGCCGATAGCAGCGTCGCGGCGCTGATCGTCGCGCCGAGCAAGTCGGTCGCCGACCATGTTGCCGTGTTTGCCGTGTTCTGACGGTTGACGGTAAACGTCGCGCTTTGACCCGCCGGGGAGGCTGCGCCCGCCGCATTGTACCGGATCGTTTGCGTATTTGACGTGACCGTAATTAGCTTCGCGGTCGCGCCGTTAAGGCCCGAAGGCCCTTGCGGCCCTTGCGGCCCCATAGGCCCCGCGCTGCCTTGCGGCCCGGTGACGCTCGCCCCCTGCGGCCCCGTCGGCCCCATAGGCCCGGTGACGCTCGCCCCCTGCGGCCCCATAGGCCCCGTGACGCTCGCCCCTTGTGGCCCCATAGGCCCCTGCGGCCCGGTCGGGCCGGGGATGCCTTGCAACCCGCGTTCGCCAGCTTGGCCGGGGATGCCTTGTGGCCCCATAGGCCCGGTCGGGCCGGTAGCCCCCGTCGGCCCGGTCGATCCCGGCGCGCCCGTTTGAATGTCGTCGGGCAAGGCCGTAAAGGTCACCGCTGCGCCCGACCGGAAGTCGACCGCCGCGTTGCCGTTGCTCGAAACTTGTACGTCCCGCGTCAATACGCCCGTCGACGAAGTGAACACCCCCGTGCCAACTTCATACGCCGCGCCTTGCTGCACTGAATATGAATACGTCTGCCCGTTGCCGAGCGCTTCCCGACCGCGAAAGCCCGCCACTGCGCTACCGAGCGTAAACGGCCCCGCGCCCGCCGTCGTCGAGAGTATTTTGGTCAATGTGACTAGTGTCGACGCGGCCATAAATTAACTTTCAAAACCGGGGATTACGGGGACACTAACACAACGGCAATTTATTTCAACTCCCGGCCATGTCCACTTGCCCTCTAAGTATGCGCCTTTCGCTATGTCGTATGTCTTGCCGTTGAACGCGACGTGTTCAGGGCGGGGCTTGCGACCGCCCGTCGAGTGCAGCCACCGCGCCTCGGTAACGCCAAGTTCGATATGGCGCGCGCGCAAAAGGTGCGCGGTCGCGACGTTATTTTGATGGCGGGCGATTAACGCCGCGCGGCCTTTGGTCACGTTGTACGTATTCTCTAACTCGCTCGCCAGAGACCCCAAGTCGCGACCCGCCGCGACCGAGCGCATAACCAGCCCCTCGACGTCGGCGATATGCTTGCTCGCTATACTGCGGATCAATGTAACGTTTTCGCCGACGACGGCTTGCACGGCCTCGCGTTGCGCTGCGGTCATCCGAAACTTGACGGTAAACCCGCCCTTGCGGAACATATCGGACAGCGCCCCGTCGACGCGGTCATTAACCGCCGTCGCGAAATATGCCGCGAGTTCGTCCGAGAGGGTTGTAAACTTGGTTTGCCAGCGTCGGGCGTAACGCCGCATTAGTCGTCGTATCTCTTGCGCCGCCGTTGCGTCCATAGCCATCTCGGCGCGGTACTTTGCTGTTATCCAATATCGCAACGACCCGTGCATTTCGGCGAGCGCGGTTTGCAGCTTTTTTTCATAAGCCGCGCGGACGCCTGCGTTTGGTCGTATTGGGGTCGCTTTCATGCTTGACAGCCCTTATGCTTGACGGTATCGTCAACGCTTCATTTAGAGAGGGTAGCAGCATGACGGACGTTTGGCAAAACTTGGCGGGGCAGGACACGGCGAAACGGGCGATTGAGATAGCTATGGTCGGCGGCTTGCCGATTACGTTCGTCCCGCAAGAGGGGGCCGGATATAGCTTTACGCAGTATGATATCGACCGTTTGACGGGAGACAATCGAGAGAAGGCGCAATCCCGGTACGATTGGTACGAGGGCGAGCCTATGTCGCTTGCCGCCGCCGTCGATACTGTCGCGCACGTTCGCGCTATTACCGACGACCTTGCCGTTCGGTGCGGGCTGCCCGCGCTCGACACGACGCACGACGACGCCGCTATGCGGATCGACATTTCCCCGATTTCATGCCTAGACTTCGTTCTGCCCGCCCCGCAAGAGCCAATCGATACCGTCGTTTGGCGCGTTATGAAAGGATGGGAAAAGTTGCCGTCGATCACTGACGACTTGACCCCCGAGGCACAAGGGCTGCGCGATAATTGGTTGCGCTGCGTACCATCGGCCCCTGTCGACGAGGCCATTAAGATAGCGCGGTGCGTCGCGGCGCTTGGCGGGTACGCGGCCAACGACGTAAAGGACGGCGGGCCACAAATTAGCCGCATGTGTCTTGCCGAGGCGATCAGTTATTGTCGTCGGTGAGCCTCGCCAATTGCTCGCCGTCGTCGTCCTTTTCCGGCGCAGCGCCCGTGAGGTTTGACCCGTGCCAATGTGACGCCGGATCGTCGGCGATACGTGACCGCACCTCGTCGGGCGATACGACGCCAGCCGTGATATAAACCGCGTCGGTATCCGCGTCCGTCTTGCGCGCGACGGCCCGCTCGGCCTCACTCAATTCATACAGCGGCTCAAATTCAAACGTTATTGACGGATCAATCTCGCCGTATTCGTCAAGCTGAATAATCGACAAAACGGTCGTTAACGGCGCGCGGACGCACCGTTCGAGCATCGCCATAACTTTGTCATAAAAGGCCCGCATTTCGCCATCGCTCGACGCGTTAAGCCCCGACGGGGTGACGCCAAGCAACACGACGAGCGGGATGCCCGACACGCTGGCGATATGCTCCTGCGCTTGCGCCTGGAGTTTATCGAGCGACGAGAGCGGGGCGCTTACGTTCGTAAGCGTCTCGCCGTCTTTATCGACGATCATCAATCCTTGGTTGTCGCGGTTATTGGCGAACAGTCCCGCGCGTTCGAGAAGCGTCGCCGCCGAGCCGCCCGTAAGCACCGCGTCCATATCCGTGCCGAGTACCATCGTCGAGAACGACCGCAGCATGTTGGCCACAGATTGCCGAGCGTCCAGCCAATTATCGACGTAAGGCTTGATCATTTGCGAGAGGGACAGCCCGGCGAAAACATACGCGGGCTTCAAGAGGTCGGGCAACTCGCGCCCGGCAAACGTCAACAGCCGCGAGCGATGCACCTCGTTACTCATAACGTGCCATGATTGCGGGCGATAGTAATCAGGGTGCAGCGGGCTAGACGAATTATACGGGCCGGGGTAGCACCACATCGGTTCGATCACCTTGAAGCCCTTTAGCGACCCTTTACCGACCTTGGCCGCGCTCAAAAGCAAGGGCTTGTTCAACTCGCGCGAGGTCGTCGCGTGCCCCATGTCGATGAACAAATGCGCACGCCCGAAAAAGCCATCATGTTCGATTAGTTCACGAAACTTTCCTCGAACGTCCAATTCTTTCAGTCGTTCGGTCAATTGCGCAACTTTATTATCCGGCCCCTTAATCGTAATCCATTTGCGCGTCGCCTCCGCCGCCCAAATTCCCGTAACGTGACGGTACTCGGGTCGTTGCGTCAATTCCGACAGGTACGGAAAGCCGAGGAAGCCAAGCCCTTCCTTAAAGTCCCGCGTCGAGACGAACGCTTGTGCAGCCTCGTCGAGGGCGACCTTTGCGCCGTCACCAATCCACGCGGGCGCTTGCGCGGGGGCGAACGCGTCAAGCACTGCGCCCGCACGAGCCGTCTCGGCAAGTGCCGTCGCGCTTATTCTGCGGGCGGCTTTTACGGGAGGGGGCGGCGCGGGCAGGGGGGCTATGTCAAGCCACGCCCGCAGCCAGCGTTTAAGGCTCATTTACGTTTGACCCGCTCGACAACCTTTTCGGCGATAGCCTCCGCCGTTTCAGGATCGACGCGGCCCGTTACGCGGGCGGCAACGTTGGCGACCTCGCCGACGACGCTTTTCGTCGTGGTCGGTTTGCCCGTCACGGCGGTTATCAGCTTGCCTAGTTTCTTGAAAAACTTCATCGGGCTGTTTCCTCTAATGCGGTGGCCGCGATCCGCATAGCGGGGCGCTTGGTGCGACCGTACAAGATAACGACGGCGTCGGCAAGGTTCGGCGACTTCGTCCCGTCGGGCTTTTTGTTGATGACCATTTTGCCGATTGTGTTCGGGGCGTATGTTGCTTGCGACAGCTCTAAAAGAAGCGCGCCGAGGTTAGGCATACCCGACGAAAACGAGACAATCTCGTCGGGGTCGAACGCGTCGCCGTGAACGACCGCACGATAAGTCTTATACGCGCGCCGCCGCAGCCCGAAATAATTTTGTGCCTTAGGGTTGAGGAAATAGTCCTTATTTTTACGGCCCTTAACGTCCTCTTTTTCGGGCGCGAACACTTCGCCCGACCCCCTGTACGCTGTGACCAAAATAGCCGGGCGACCCGCCGCGACGCGTTCGGCGTTGATCACGCGTGCATTGCCGCGCACGTCCGCGCCCATGCCGTCGGCGTCGTATTTCATCGCCTCTAGGCCGTACTCATCGCACAACCCGAACGCATGAACGACGCTGGCGAATATGTCCGAACCTTTGCCCGACCATTCGTCGACGCGCTCGACGAGGATACCGTGCCCGACAGCCAGCGCGTTTTTGTCCGGCCCCTCGTCGGCGACGTCATACGCCCCCGTACGCGCGCCGGTCGGCTCAATACCGAGTTTGATATGCGCGTCGACGCACGCGTTCGCCCATACTGCGGGGATGACAATGCCCGTCGTCGACGCAGCGTAATTTATGTCTATTTCTTGCGCGACGGTGACCTCGTCGAGTTCGTCGCATTGCTTGGCGTACCACGCGTCGTCTTTGCGGGGGTCGTCGCGCCAATGAGCCGTAAACAGGCTTATCTTGCCCGCGTGACGCTTGACCGCGAACGGGTTAGCCATGCCGTTTGCGCTCGATATGTCGATACGACAATTTGTCGTCGCGGACAGTGACGCTTCGATAAGGGCGGGGCGCTCGACATAAGCCGCCTCGTCGACAAAGTATGCTGACGCCCGGTCACCCCGACCGATATTGTCGCCCGCTTCGCCAGCCATGATCGACCCCGTCGCGGGAAACTCGATACGCATGTGCGCGCTCTTTGGCCGATTGTTGCCGACAAACTCGGCGGGCAAGCCGTCGATAAATTTGCGGGCTTTCCAGAACAGCGACTTAGGGTCGCCCGCGCGGTCGACCAAGTCCTCTTTGCGCGACCCGAAACCAAACACAAGGTCGTCGCGGAATAGGCACAGTGTTGCGGCGAGCGATACCGCCAACCACGAGAGGCCGAAGTCGCGCGACTTCTCCGCAAGCCCCGGCTCGCGCGCTTGCCAGCGTTCCATAAACCACGAGCAAAACTCCCGTTGCTTGGGGAATAGCAGAAACGGGACGACGACGGGGAGGCCGACCTCGGCGTTACGCGGGTCGCTCGTACACCCCCAATCGTTGATAAAGTCGGCGGGGTTGTCGCGGTAATATGCGCGCAACCACGCCAGCCGCTCGCCCGTAACGTCTGCGCGGATCATCTCTAATCGGCGCAGGCGCTCGACGAATACGGGGACGTAATCGGGGTTTTTCCAGTCGAATGTCAATCGACCATCCGACCGAGCGCGTCGAAGGCCACGCTTTCGGGCGAGCCGTCCGGTTCCTCTATGCGCGACCCGTATCGAAGGATCAACGCACGGCGCATGGTCGTCAGGCATTCGGGCAAGCCCATCTGGCGCATTTCGTCCGCAACAGATGGCCGCCCTCCGTCAGACGCGTCCGCGATCCGTTTAAGGCTGTCGACCGCCGTCGTGACCATGTCGAGCGCCTCGAACGCCGCCGCGCGCAGCACGTCGTCCGGGGGGCTAGGGTTGGGGTGATTGATCAGTGCGATTATGGCGTCAATTTTCATGCTGAATATCCTTTCAAGTCCTCGTAACTACTCATCATTGCGGCGACATCTTGCGAGGCGAGCGCGTCTATCGCCCGGTCGCACGAGGCGCGCAGCGAACGCCGGTAGGCCCTAGGCTCGTCGGCGTTCCGGCCCTGTTTTGCTAAAAGCGACTGCGCCTCGTAAGTCTCCTCTATAATACCCCAAATGCGCTTAATCTGCGCGGGCAGTTCGGCCGCTAGTGATGACATGTCATACCTCCAATAATGCCCGCAACATCGCGAGCAAGTCCGTTTCTTTGTCGTCTTTGTCAACCGCCCCGAATGCGACGAGCGCCTCGCGGACGTCATGGCGAAAAAGCATGTCGGCGTCGGCTTGACGGACGAACGCCTCGACCGCGCCGGGCTTTTCCTCGCTGTTCGGGTCGATCCCCTCGACGTCCTTTAGCGTGTCGCACAACTCGCCGTAACGGTCGAGTACGCGCATTGCGGCGGCCTCGTCGTCCATCCCGCCCGGCCCGACCTCGTCGACCCGTTCCATAATCCGACGGTAACTATCGACTTCGTCGTCGCGCTCGTCGAGCAATTCAAGCAACTCGTCGGACAAGCCCGCCCACGCCGGTTGCGCGTTGCGACGGAGCGTCTCGGCAAACTCGCGGAGGTGGTCGATCATCGCGACAACGCCACGCCGCACTCGGGGCAGACGTCAAGTGCCGTTAGTCCCGCCTCGCCGCACGCGCCGCAAACGAACGGCCATTGCGTCGCCGTCACGACGAGGGCGGGGGGGTCGAGAGCCTTCGCAGCTTCCATACAAAGCGTCTTGGTCGAGTGCCCGTCCGGTAACCGGATCACGTGGCGGCGGAGGCGTTCGGATAATGTCATGCCGTGAGACGTATCGCCTCTTGACGGCGGCGTCAACCCTTTTTTATCATCGCCTGATATTGCCGGGCCGCTTCCGCCGGATCGTCGGTCGTTAGCGTCAACGAGGCTGCTACGGTCGCCAGCGTAGCGGACAATTCGACCTTATCGCTAAACGCCCCGAGGATGCGCGCGACGTTCTCTAACGCCTTGTGACGGTCGCCCATAATTATCTCAATGCCGTTGCGCGTTTGCTTGACGCCCCCAAAGAGCGCACGAGCGCCGGGGGACAGCTTCGACGTGTCGCGGGGCACGAGACGCTCTAGGCCCTCTCCGCGACACTCAGGGCAGTCTTGGCGAGGCGCGCGCGTATGGTCAAAGTCCAGGCCACCCGCAACGTCAGGCAGCGGGTCGCCTTTAATGCACTCACCGAGCGCCTCTAGGTACTCTCGCTCGCGCCACTGGTAGCGGAAGTCGTCGCCATGGCAGTACCGGCAACAACCGACCCGCAGCCCGAGCAACTCGTCGGGGTCGGCGTTCCACACGTCGAGGAATTTTAGCAAGACGTCGGTCGTTCCAATCGCGGCGCGCTCTTTGACGTTCGCCCGGTACTCGTCGACCGCCTCTTTAATCACAGGTTTACGCGACCAATCCCAACCGCGCTTTCCGGCTTGGTCGACGCTGGCGAACGGATCGACCGCGCGGCGGTACGCCTCGGATGCATTGCCGGTCGAGATATATTCCTCGAAAAACCGAGCGTCGAGCGGGGACATTTCGTGCTTACTCATAGCCGCATTTAGGCGGGTCGTGACGGCGCGGTCAAGTCCGTTTTGTGCGTTTCGTTTGTTTTCAAGGGGTTACGGGCGAAACTTAAACAGGCCACGTAATTTTATTACGCGAAAACAGCCGTTGACGCAACAATATTACAAAAAACGGCTAAAAAACATACTTCCCCGTACAGCCCCGTACTTTCCCCGTATCAAACGCCCATACGGGGAATATGCGCAACCGCCCGTAACCCGTTGTAATCACACAGCAATAATTTTCCCGTTTTTACCTTTTCCCCGTATCCCCGTATTAAACATATCTTCCCGCGTAGCGCACGCGCATGCGCGCTCGCCCGCGCCCGCTAGGGCTTGACAATACGGGGATACGGGGATACGGGGAAACTCTCAAAAAGTCGCGGATTTCTGCCGCTTTTCGGTTCCCCGAATACGGGGAAAAATTATCGCATACGGGGAAAATTACTATAATTATGGGGAATTATGGAAAATGTACGATTATTTACGTAAATTAACGCCACTCCCGCTAATTATCGCTGAGGCTCTTAAATTACTGGGGACGGTCGAACGGGCTGGCGCGGCAAATTCACCGACGATTATGGCCTGGGCGGACGAGGTTGGCGGCAAGGTCGAGGACGTTTACCGGGCCGACAGCATCCCTTGGTGCGGGCTGTTCATGGCTGTGGTCGCGCAGCGGGCGGGAAAGGTTGTTCCGGTCGATCCTCTTTGGGCGCTTAACTGGACGAAATTTGGCGTCGCTGCGGGGCAGCCTATGCTTGGCGACGTGTTGACGTTCGTTCGCAAGGGCGGCGGTCATGTCGCGCTGTACGTGGGCGAGGACGCGACCGCATATCACGTGCTTGGCGGCAATCAATCGGACAAGGTATGCTTTACCCGGATCGCAAAGGAACGCCTGCACCGCGTCCGCCGCCCGGTCTATCGCGTCCAGCCGTCGACCGTGCGCCTCTACATCCTCTCGGCGAGCGGGGGGCTATCGGTTAACGAGGCGTAGCGCCCGGACGAACGCGACGAGGTTACCCCCTAGGAAGCACGCGCTACCGAGAATGAAAAGAGCGCTGATTAGCACGGCTGCTGTTCGGTCGGTCATTGTGGTTTTTCTCCGTCTATCTTTTTGCGTTGGCGTATATGGCGGCATGCGGCAACCGTAATCACGGGGCGCACCACAACACGAGCGGCGTCGAATAAGCCAGCGTAAGCGTATGCCGGGGTTGCCCGTCTTTCGCCGTTCCGAAACAAAATAGCGGCTTGCCGACGGCCTCGGCCATGTCGACGACGTCGAGATACCTGTGCCGCAGCCACGCGGGTAGTTTGGCGCTCGCGCCCCACGCCGCGACGATGATATCCGCCTCGGTCATAATTTGCAGTAAATGCAAGTCGGTGTCGGGGCCGACGGGATCGTCGCACGCCGCCAGTTCGCGCACGTCGGTCGCCCGATAGCCACACAAGTTCGCCTTGATGATACGTGACCAGCCGAGCCGCGTCGCGAAGCCTATATCTTTGCGTATCGTGTGGTCGTTCTTGGTCGCGTCGGCGGTCGACGGGTTGACGCCAATTATCGCCACGACCGGCCCGACGTCGCCCGTCACGCGGTCGAGCCGCAGCCGATACCGACCGCAAGGGGATATTATGGCGCTACCCGACATAAACCCCGTTAACTTTGTTTTGCAACACGAGTTCGATTTTCTGTCGTCGTACTACGGCGGGAAAGGCGAGGCACCCGTGCTCGAAAGCCGGGGCCGCGTCGGGGAAGGAAAATCCCGCGACATATAGACCCGAGTTAGACCCCGGTCGGCTATCAACGGAGCGATCCCACCAGAAAAAAGCAAACCAGTTTTCGAAACGACCGCCGCACGTCCAGAAAACACGACCGTCGCAAGCGTCGATATGCCGACCGTTTTTAAGCAATCCGGTGTCCATGAGGCCAAGCGACCACGGCAAAGACTGCGGTATGTCGCGGTCGCGCACCTCCCGGCCCGATTGATCGAATAAATAGTGACCGAGTCCGCCTAAACAGCCAAAGTAAAAAGCGCGCTTGTCTGTCATTTCGCCCCGCCCCTATTCCGCCGGAAAAACAACGCCCATATTCGGGCGCGCGGTGACGCCTCGACCCGCTCGTAAAACCGAGCAGCCGCACCGCACCTACTCGATAGCCGCGCGCCAAGCCAGCCTTGCGAGCGCTGCGTCGCCAAATATTCGTTATCGCCCGACCCTAGACGCGAGCAATATTGTCCGTTCTTATGCCGACAACCGGCGCACAGTTCCTCAGTCATGACGCGTTCGCTTGGTCGAGGGCGTGTAGCATGCCAAATTTCGTCACATTTTCTGCCTGATAATCGTCGAACGCCGCGTCGCTGGCCGCGTAATAGGTCTTGACCGCGCCGAAGCTCCCCGCGAAGGGGGCTTTTCTTTGCACAAGGTCGCCTTTCCTTACCGCCGCGTCGAGGGATTTCACGTCGCTCGGCGATAACTGGCCTATACTGCAAACGGGCTTACGCGCGGCCATCAAGGCCCAATCTATTCTATCAACCATGTCGTGTCCTCTCGAATGTTGAAGCCCCGCAGTATCAACGGTTGACGGCTTCGTCAAGCGCCATATTGCACGCCGCGTTATTTTGCGCCGCAGTGTACGCTTTGGCAATCGCCGGGCCGTTCATTAGGTTGGCGGCGAGGTGGTCGGGCTTGATGAACAGCCGGGGCTTGCCGTTGTCGGGCGCTACAATCCCGTCGCACCGTCCGTCACGTAAGGCGGGGTGGTAAACATACCCGAGCGCGCGCATCATTTCGCGACGGGCGGTACGGGGCACGTGGATACGCAGCGTCTCTAACAGCCGGTCGATTGCGATTGAGGATACCCAGCCCCCCGCAAAGCCGGGGCGACCTTGCTCGACGGCCTCTTGTATCTCGGCCTCCGCAGTCCCCAAGCTATGCTGTAGCGCCTCGCTCGTACTCGACGTCTTGGGGGCGCGGACGCAGATACCGTACGGGTCAAACTCGGCGACAATTTCATACTCGTGCCGCAGATAATTATTGATGACCGAGAAGCCGTAGCGCGGGCCGAGGTGCGCGTGCTTGTCGATCCCCTTGCACCATCCGTATAGTTCGGGGAAATACCAGCCTGCCATTCCCGCCGCGACGATTTGCTCGTAAGTTTGTTGAGCCGTAAAGAATATCGCGTAACGGCGGGTATCGACGTTCGTCGGCACGGCATCGCGGTGGTTGGTGAACATGAAGCCGTTAAGGCAATTGTCGCCCGTGCGCTGATCACTGCCCTTGCCCTCGAGCGGCACGCGGTCGTCGGTCACCGTCGGCTTGAAACTTTCGAGGAAGTCGCGATTGCGGGCGACATAAATTTCCTCGATCCCGAGGTATAGGTTGCCCTCGACCCATTTGTTAAATTGGTTGCCCGTCTTTGCCATCGCCGTGGGGCTTACGAGGTGCGTGTACCGCGCGCCAATACAGTGCGCCATGACCCGATTTATCAGCGACTTGCCGTTACCCTCCGCCCCTTGAATGACCGGCCACCACTGCGCTTTGCGCCCGGGGTGGCGGATGACGGCGGCCATATACGTTAGGACAATATTACGGTCGCGTTCGTCTGGGAACAGCTTAACCATGTGGCTAATAAACGGCGAGGCGTCACCGGCAACAGCTTTCGTCTCGACCGGGATATATGTATTGACGAGCAGCCACCCTTCCTCGTCGATCACCGTACCGGGAGCGACCTCGGGCCGAAAGCACGTCGCGTCGACTACGGGGGAGGAGAACACGCGGGACTGCGTGAACGCGTCGAACGCGCTACTCGTCGGCTTTTCATTGAGCGGGTCGACGGGGAATATATGGCCGCCGTAGCGCACGTCGAAGCGTGCCCGGTCGAGCATGACGCCCGTTTGCGGCGTCCAAATTTTATTGTCGGCGGTGACGTACACGCACCCGGCGAAATATTCAACTTGCTCGCTCGACGAAAGAAACTCGCGTGTCGCGTCGCGTACCTCAATTCCCGCTGCGTGCGCGACCTCGGGGTCGACCGTCTGCGTCGGTTTGCGGCCCTGCGCGACGTTGCTTGTCACCGCGCACGCCCGCATAATCGTTGTCTCTAGCCAGTCGGGCCGGGCTTCCCATTTGTCGCGGGCGAGTTCGCTTTGCCACATTAGGTCGCGGATACGTTCGCAATTCTTGCCCGTCCAGAACGCCAAGTGAGCGGCGAGCGCGGCGTCGGCATGGCTGGCGTCGTACGGCCCCGAGGTGCCCGGCCATTTTTTCGCCAGCTTGTCGGCGTCGGCATGCCATAAGTCGGCAAACGTCACGGCGTCGCCCCCGAGCCGCGCGGCAACTGACTTTTTGCCCGAGGCGAGCGCAGCGGACAGCAACGCCGCGTCGTCGCGCGGGCCATCCCATTCGGGTACGGGGTCGCCCGTCCAGCCCGCAACCTCGCTATGCGCGTTGTGCGGGAAGTAGCGCGCGACGAGGGCGGCGACGGCGGCGCTATGATCGCTGTCGATATTGCCTATTGCGCTCGTGCCCGTGAGCGCGACGAAACGCTTGTGCGTGTAAAATTCAAGCCCGAGGCCGACATTCTTGCACGAGTGTGGCGGCACGATCCCGCGACCGAATACATGCAACCCCTTGCCCGACTGCGATACCTCGACCGCTGCACCTGGGAACATCGCGCATAGGTCGTTCGCGAGTGGCGACCATGTTCGACCGTCGGGGAGTAGCGCGCCGTCAATGTCGAGAAACCAATAGCCGTCGCGCTCGTCAAACACGAAACCGACGCCACGGCCCGTCGCCTCGGCCTCGGCGTAGCTTGTCTGGTTTTCGGGGTTGTGCGGATCGCAGACGTACCCCGTGCGCGGGTTGGTCGGCTTTTTGGCCGTCTTGCCCGGCCGGTCGGCGTCCGGCTCTAGCCGATAGGTTATGAACCTATTGAGGCGAGCAAGCGGCGCGAGGGCGGGGGGCAAGGGCATAAGTCGGCGTTCACCTAATCGGCGTTGATTGTCGCGTTAAGGGTTACTCGGCTTAGCCGACGGTGGATAGTGCGGCTTCGCGCTTTAGGTCGTCGGGCGCGTCACGGGCGGCGGGGTGACCAACAACGAGGCCGGTCGCGACGATTGACACGATCCGGCGCGCAACGGCCTCGATCATGACCGCGTTACGCAAGCCCTCAATCGTACCAAACGCATGATTGACCGACCCGTCGGCAACCTCGGCCGCGCGGGCCACGCCGTCTCGCGTAATCGCGCCCCATCCGTCGCGCTCGGCGAGTTTAAGGCCCGCCTCTAGGATTACGCGGTGCCGCTCCTCGCGGGCAGTTTCGGCTCTTTGGGATAACATGTTCATGTCGCACTTGTGCCACCAAGTGACGGGGCCGTCAAGAGGCGTTCGATATGAGCAACTCTCGCCCGCGCGGCGGCGACGTATCGCTCGTCCGACCCGGCGAGTTCAAGGGCTTCTAATTTGGCGCGCGCGGTCGCGAGCCGTTTAGGCAATCGCTTTAGGCGTACCTCGTCGGCGGGCGTCAGCATACGGCGGCGCAGCACGGCCCACGGCTCCGTCGGCGGGTTTTTGCCGTGTAGGAGGCTTTCAAGGTGCGCGACCTTGGCGCGCGCGAGATAGACGACCGCCTCCGCAGCCCCGTCTAATTCGAGGCGTTCGGCGGTTTTGCGGGCGAACCTAATGCGCAAGGGCAGCCGCTTCGCGCGCAGTTCCTCGGCGGGGGTCACTTCGCAGTCTCCTTACGTCGGCGAGCGTCGGCGCAACTTTGGCACAAGGGCACGTCCTCTATTTCGACGCGCACCACGCCAAACCCGCAGTCTGCGCAATGAACGCGATACGCAGTCTGGCCTCCCGTCAAGGCGCTACGAGCGGACGACTTTACGAGCGCGACAAGACTGTCGGCGGCGGTCATCAACTGAGCATACGGCTCCCCGGATATGGTATTACTAAGTTCTGCTATCGCGTAGCGGAGCCGGTTGTTCTCCGCCTCTAACGCGTCGTAATGATGCACGGCCTCGATCATTAGCGGGTCGATCCGCCATATTTTCGGGCGAACCTCCGTCCCCCGGTCGAGCATATCCTTACGGACGTCGGGCCACGGGCGCGTCACGACACGACGGCCATGACAACGAGGCAGAACACCGCAAGCCAAATGATGTGAAACGCAGGCGAGCGCGCTTCGTCGTTATCGTCGATCATGACGCGGCCCCCTTCGCCGCAATCGACGCGGACAGCACGGAGCCTCCAAAGAACAAAACGGTTGCTAGCCAAAGCCCGCCGTTCGGGTCACGAAATGCGGCGACCGTGGCGCAAAAGACAATAAGGTCAAACGTCGAAAAGCGCGGGCGGAAGGGCCGCGTAAACGTCTCCGTAAACTCTCGCGCAGCAAGTCTTACTCGTCTGTTCATGACGGCTCTCCGCAGCCGCGACCGTCGGTAAATTCCAGCCAAGGGACAAAGCCTTGTGGACAGTGAAAACCCCAATCGCGAATTTTCGGCCCTGTCGTGAACAACGTCACGCACGGCGCGCCGTCGATCAACTCGACACGGTGACGGTCGGTCGCGAGCCGCACCACGCTATCGCCCGGTCGCCGCTGGAACGACCCGTCCGGCGTATGCTCGACATACACCCCTTTAATAACGAAGCTATGGTTATTCCACGGGTGGTCGTGCATGGCGCGGTCGTCGTCGCTTCGTCTAAACTCGTGCAAATAGACATTCATTTGAGCGTTACGCGGGACGATAAACCAGCGCCGCAAATAGTTTTCGCCGACGATAAAGTCCGGCTCGCGCGTCATTACGCTTGCCGCCCAAGCGGCCATTTCGTCTAAATCGGCATATTCGTTCATAAAAATTCTCCCGTCGTAAACCGAGCGTCGCCGCCCTCCATTGTGACCAAACGCAGCCATGCTTCTTGCGCCTTTTCGCGCGGCGTCCCGGTAAATCGCCAGCCCGCAGCCTTGCACTCG
>ERZ1292625.609-Hain-H41-01um-R1-609-length-51312-cov-23_pt1 | contig 41727 bp, 35 predicted proteins | sample MGYA00564400_ERZ1292625 | MGnify/ENA primary metagenome ERZ1292625 (study PRJEB36523, sample SAMEA6512639) | groundwater metagenome | collected 2019-01-08 | study: AquaDiva: Metagenomics assemblies of 32 groundwater samples
CTTCCTTGACGATATTCATGGCATTTCGTCTCCTTCAACTGTTTCCAAAAACATCTAAACAATTACATTATATCATTTACAGACCGGCCCAACAATCGCAATCTCATCCTCCATTGAACTTCAGACAACCTCAAAACCGAGCGGCATTTTTCATATGGGTTTCTATGGATTTGACACGCGCATGAGCGACAGGTGGCCTTCATGGAGAAATCCCATGGTGGGAACGAAGCCGATTCGCTTGCCCTGCCTGCGCAGCGACTCGGCAGCGGATTGCACGTCGGCTATCATTTAATAATCCTCATATTCATCACGTCCGTATCTATCAGGTTGGCCATGCCCCTGCCGGATATCGCCTCGGCGACCGCTTCTTCATCAAGATAATAGCCCGGAGCGGGGAACGCGCCCGCCAGCTCATGCGCCTTCGACCGAGGCAGGTTCACGACGATATCGATATCGTGCGTTGACCGGGGCTCGCCCTGAAGACTGGACGCTATGGAACCAGTTACCATATAGCCGATTCCCAGGCGATCCAGCGTCATAGCGACCTTTTTCAATAGTTCCTGTTGTGACATTTATCAAGCCTCTCAAGATAGAGCTTGTGGATTTCCGCGTCTGACAGACTCGGATGCCGCCTGCGCAAGCCTTGCCGAAAGAGAGTTCGCGAGAACTCAGTAAGCTCAAAAGCCTGCGCGAGCCGCGCCTCGGGCGACATCCGGCGCAAAATTTGGATATAGAGTGAATGGTTTGGACGTTCTTTGATGTTCATACCGTCGGCTCCAATATCATTAAACAGCCTTTACGAACAGCACTTCTTCCCCCAGCATATCAATGATCTTCACGGCGACGGTCGTCTCTTTGCTCGGCGTGGGAAGCTCATAGCTACCATTCACAAGGTCTGTCTTTTTCTCCGGAACATCGGAAAGAACGACATTAAAGACCTTGCCGTCATAGGCGGTATCAATCATCACGCAGTCCACCATCGCGCGCCAGTCGTCGATCTTGGGTTTGAGAATGCCGGCCTGCTGCGTAAGGCGCTCGATGATCGTGGGAGAAATGAAGTCTTCGATCTCGACAGCTATCTTGTCCTTCTTGCGGCTGATCTTGACCTTTGCTTTCGCAGGCTCGTGCTTCATGAACTTTCCGTACTTGGGATCAGTGCGAAGCTCGATGACGCTGATCTTATTCACGGCGTCCCTGCCCTTCCGCAGTTTGTTCCAGTCTTCGACCCACAATGCCGCAGCCAACTCCATGCCGAGGCAGACGAGGGTGATGGGACGCTCTTCGTCAGGCCGGGCTTCCAGTTCGCGTTTCAGTTCTTCGAGGTCGAGTGGAGTAAGAGGATGGCCGAAAGGAATGATCTTGACGAGAGCTTTTCCGAGCGTTCCGTCAAAGTACGCGTCCGTGCGCGTGCGCTCGACGCCTATATGCTCGCACGCGAGATTTACCGCCTCGTTGTGCTGGATGGCAAGGTCATAGTCGTTCACGCGCCAGACGGTGAAGGATGTCTGCGCAGGTTCAAATCCCCCCTCGCCCCCCTTTGCTAAAGGGGGGATATTATTTTCGGAATCGTTGCTACTTCCCCCTTTGGAAAAGGGGGATTGAGGGGGATTTTCATGTGTCAGCGGCAGGGTGAGAGGACTGTTTCTCTCCGCCTCAATCTGTTCCTGGATAACCGCCTGCAACCGCTTAGCTGTTGTCTGAACAGCGCCTTTGTTGATGTCGCACCCGATCCAGCGACGGCCAAGTTTTTGTGCTACTGCCGCAGCTGTACCTGAACCGATAAAACAATCAAGAACAATATCGTCGGGGTCGGAACAAGCCAATAGAATTCTTTCGATTATTGAATCTGGTTTTTGTGTAGGAAACCCAGTGCGCACAGGATCATTCCCGCGAAGGAATTGCAGATCATCCCAAACATCGTTCAGCGCTCTTCCTTCTTTTAATATGTCGTCTACATATCTTTTATACGGCTGTTGTCCTGCTGCCTGACCTCTTGTTTCCCATACCCACTCTCGACCATCTTCATCTTTGGAAACCTTTCTACGGAGTCCTTTTAGTCGCTCTGCTCTATCATAGGCTATCGCAACATCTTTCATGTTTATTTTTGTGCTATCTGATTTAGCTATAAACAAGAGAGTGTCGTGCTTAGCGTTAAACTTATTTTCAATATGCATTTCTCTGCCGGGATAAGCCCATACAATTTCATTACGAAAATTCTCTGCGCCGAATATTTCGTCGAGTAAAAATCTGAGATGATGCGATTTATGCCAGTCGCAGTGTAACCAGAGACTGCCATCCTCTGCAAGCAATTCCTTCAACAGCATCAATCTCTGATACATGAACTGTAGATAATTGTCATTCGCCCAAATGTCGGTGTACTGAATCTGCTCGCCGAGGGTGTAGGTTTCGCCGTCAAGCTTTGCCGTGCCTTTGGGACCGCGGAGCGAAACCTTCCGCACATAGTCCGCGCCGGAGTCGAAGGGCGGATCGATGTATATAAGGTTCACCTTGCCGCGAAAGCCGTTGGCGAGGAGATGGGCGAGGACTTCCTTGTTGTCACCGTGAAAGAGAAGGCCGCCTTTGGGATAAGACGACGGCCAATCCTTCCAGATCGCCCCCTCACCCCCGCCCTCTCCCCCGAGGGGCGAGGGAGAAAACGTTTCTACATGCTGTGCCGGGAAGGCCGTGACATATGACAAGGGCCGCTTGCCTACCCAGGTGAGCATGGGACGGCCTTTGGCGGGCTTGATCTCTATCTTTTTTCCTTCGGGCATCGATCGCTCCTGATTATGCTTGATCGGACCAAATTATACTTAGATATAAATGTCGCTGTCAAAATTATACTTTTCGACGAAAAGTATAATTTACAATAACTGATTGAATTTCCAGGTTTTCTTATGATACTCAAATATCACTATTTCCAGCTTATAATACTTTATCGCCTTAAAGTATCATAAGGTTTTTGTTATGATACTCGAGTATCGTTCCCTGTGATTGTGGCTTATTAAAGTTTTTTTAATTCTACCAAGCCTTATTAAAAAAACAGGCCTGAAATTTTAATAAGAATAATGAAAAGATGCTTTCACAAGCAAAACGCTAATGAAAAGATAAAGGGTTATTTTTTCATTACGCAAGACCAAAAACCATTATATATCAAAGTGTTTATAAAAGTCTACTGCTTCGCCTTTTTCCAGCGCCATCTTAACCTTCGTCCACAGCCCTCCGCACTTCCTGCACCTGATCGGCGCTTACGGTATCGGTGCTGGTGAAGATCATTTGATATTTCAGCCGGTCGGGATTCAGCTTTTCCCATTTCCTGAGCGCCATTGCTTTGCGGCCTGTATCACCGTCAACGGGATGCGCCCGGTCATACTCCCGCTTGATCTCGACGATCACGACCCTGCCGGAGCCGGGCTTGCCGCCCTGCTTCGGCTTCCTACGGATAACGAAGTCCGGCGTGTAGCGCCGCATCTTGCCCTTGTCGTCTTTGTATTCCACGTAGAAATCGGTCTTTGCGGGGTCGGTGATCGCGCCGGTGAAATAAACGTCTTCGACTTCGTCCGGCTTCATATTCAGTTGCACGAGCATCTGCTCAAAAAAGTTCTTTTCGGGGTTTGAGTCGAAATTATATGGCGCGTAGTGGAAACCGTAATCGCCTGGATTCTCCTTCTTCATTGCTTCCCACGAGAGCAGGAGCTTTTCCCGGTCCTTGGGGTAGACGATCTCGGCAGTGTAGAGCTCCGCGCCCGAGGCGTCCCGCTCCAGTTGGAAGCCGTCCGGCTTTACCAAGGCAAGGGCGACATCGACCTTCTCTTCCTTTACCTCATAGAACCGGGTCTGCTCCTCAATCTGGCTGCCGAGGTCGCCAAGATGACCGGACGGAATGTCATCAGCTCCGTAGAGGCGCTTCAGTTCATCATAAACCTGCCAGAGATCGAGCCGGTAGAGACCGGAAAGCTCCACCGCCGCGGCATAGCAATCCATTCCGTCATGCTCCGTCTCGATGGTCACGGATTCGCTCACCTGCCGGAGCACGCTGTAGGTGGATTCCTGCTCACCCACGGTGTAGACCCGCTTCAGGAGCCGGTCAGAAGGGCCGTCCATCGGATGTTCGAGCCGGAGCGGCTTGACCTCGCCCTCTTTTTTCACAATGGTCCGCACGATCTGCGTCACGACGAGCGGCGGCAAATCCAGCTTCCTGAGAACGATCCGGGCGCGGCGGGTTTCCTGTCCCGCGTGGTTCAGGTCGGCAATTGTCTCTCCGTAGGTTTCCTGAAGCTGCCGGTCGAGAATGTTGTGGTTGTCCGAGGAGAGATAGACCCGGGCCTTGGCCGTATTGCCGGGGACCTGCCTCAGACACCGGGTGGCCGCCTGAAGGACGAAGTTGTTCGATGTCTTGAGCTTTCGCGCAAGCGCGCAGGCAAAGAGGCTCGGGCAGTTCCAGCCTTCGGTGCCCTTGTTCACGAGCAGGATCACTCTATGCGGCGCAGAGGGATCGTTGAGCCGATTGAACGCATCGATGTCAGCCTGCTTTGTCAGCTTTTCGTCGGAGGTGTTCACCAGACAGATTGCGGGACCCTGACCCACTTTGACGAGGGCTCGATCAATGGTCGGCTTCAGCTCTTTCAGATCATCGGTCTGCGGGAAATAGATCGCCAGCTTCGCCGGAGCCCCGTTCGGTAGGTGCACGTTGCCGTAGTCTTTGAAAAAATCTTCGATAACGTGTGCCACGTACTTTTTCGCGTTGCCGTCGAATTCATAGGCCTGGATGTTGCCGGCCAAGTCTTTGAGAATGCCGTCCTTGATCCCCTGGGAAAGCCCGTACCAGATGACCACGTCCTTGAGCGGCTGGCGCTGGAAATACGGAGTTCCGGTCGTGTTCACGACGCATATAACGTTCGTGCTCGCAGCGAGGTAATCAACGGTCTTTCGGACTTTCTTCAGTTCCGTGTCGAGCGACTGGCCGTAGGTATGGTGGGCCTCGTCCGAGAAGACCGCGAGGTGCGGCAGGCTTGCTATTGTCTGAAGCCGCAGATTTGCCACCTCCGCGCGCGCTTCATCCTCGCGTTCTGGATTGAACAACCTGCCGATATCGCTTTTCCTGATCGTTTCCTTTTGGATGCGTATCTTCTCCGTGTTGGTCACGACCACGTTAAACGATGAGCCGCGAATGACGGGAACGTTCTTTTCGCCGTCGCGTGTAAAGGTCAGCTTGACGGACGCGGCAAAGGCCTTATAGAGGCGTGGGGGAAGTATCTTTTCGTAATGGACCTCCGCCAGTTCGCGGAGTGATTCGATGATCGTCTTGCCGGGAGCAAATACAAGGGCATTCTGGACAAAAGGCCCCTGGGGATACTCCAGGGCCAGGCCGAATTCGGTGGCGATGATGGCGCCGATCAGAATGGTCTTTCCGGCGCCCATTGCAAGGGCAAGGATGTAGCTGGAATAGTCGAGGGTCAGTGTTTCTCGAAGGGATTCGAGCTTGAAATCCTTTACAAAGGCGTCATCGGTCTTGATGCGTTTCCAGAGCGCGTCAAGTCCTTCATCCAGGACGTATGCTCTGATATCACTGTGATCAAGCCCGAGTGCCGTTAGAAGTTCCGATTGCTTCGGGTAGATTTTTCGGTAAAGGTCGAAAACGTGTGGGGTTTGTTCAATGAGGCGAAGGTACCAGTAGGTTTCAAGCGCCCGGAGCTGCGGACGGCGTAAAAAACGCAGATTCCCGGTCTCCGTCTCTGTGGCCCACTCCAGCACTTCGGCTATTGCAGGATAATCATCGCTCGCATAGCCGTCGGTGCGCCATGCATCGACACGGACTGCGATATGACGGTGAAGGTGGTTCATGCCGGTCTCCGCAAGCCTGGCTGGTAATGTTGGATCCTGAATGAGTTGAAGATAGTACAGAATGCTGGAAATTGCAAGGAAGAATTGAAGGAAGAGAGTACCGGCAGGCTTATCCCTTCAGCCTCGCAGCGACAGCATCTATAAACTCCTCGGTGAGCGCGTACTTCTTCGGCTTCGGTTCCGCGATCGAAGCGAGGTCTTTGGTCATGATCCCCTCTTCGATGGCCTTGATGACAACGGCTTCTACCTTCCGGGCGAACTCCGTGACCGCAGGCGTACCGTCGAGCTCGCCGCGGCGCGCAAGGGCGCCGGTCCAGGCGAAGATGGACGCAACCGAATTCGTCGAGGTGGGATTGCCTTTCAGGTGTTCGTAATAGTGGCGCATCACGGTGCCGTGGGCCGCCTCGTACAGGTATTTCCCGTCGGGCGAAACCAGGACGGAGGTCATGAGCCCCAGGCTGCCGAAGCCCGAGGCCACCATGTCGCTCATCACGTCGCCGTCGTAGTTCATGCAGGCCCAGAGCATCCCGCCCTCGGCCTTCATGATCTGGGCCACGGCGTCGTCGATGAGCATGTAGCGGTACGTGACGCCCGCCTTTTCGAAGCCGGCCTTGTGCGCCTCCGTCTCCTGGTCGAACACTTCCTTGAAGAAGGCGTGGTAGGTCTTGGAGATGGTGTCCTTTGCGCCGAACCACAGGTCGCACTTCTCCCCGAGACTGTAGTTGATACATGCCCGTGCAAAGCTCCTGATGGATTTCTCCGTATTGTGCATCCCCATGATCACTCCGGGGCCCTTGAACTCATGGACCGCGAGGGAGACGCGCTCGCCGGACGCAGGCGTGAACACCAGTTCGGCCTTGCCCGGCCCCGGCACTTTGTATTCAACGGATTTATAGATATCGCCGTAGGCGTGCCTGCCGATGCTGATGGGCTTCTTCCAGCTCCGCACCGCAGGGGGGATGTTCCTGACGATGATGGGCTTGCGGAAGACCGTGCCGTCGAGGATGGAGCGGATGGTCCCGTTGGGGCTCTTCCACTGCTGCTTGAGGCTGTACTCCTTCACCCGCGCGGCGTTCGGCGTGATGGTGGCGCACTTGACGCCCACGCCGTGCTCCTTGACGGCGTTCGCCGCGTCGATGGTAACCCGGTCGTCCGTCTCGTCGCGGTGCTTGACGCTTAGGTCAAAGTACTTGAGGTCCATCTTCAGGTGGGGCAGGAGCAGCTTGTCCTTGATCATCTTCCAGATGATCCGCGTCATCTCGTCGCCGTCCATCTCCACGATGGGGTTTTTCACGGTTATGGCCACAGGTAAGCCTCCCTACTCCCACTCGATCGTGCTCGGCGGCTTGGAGGAGATGTCGAAAACCACGCGATTCACGCCCTTCACTTCGTTGATGATCCTGTTCGACATGGTCCCCAGAAGTTCGTAGGGGACCTTGGCCCAGTCCGCGGTCATGCCGTCCTGGCTCGTGACGGCAGGGCTGGTGGTCGATGATCTCGTCCGGCATCCTGAGCTCGCGGCCGATGGCGCAAACTTCGTCTTTAAACAATTCCCTCAGCGGCTCCACGAGCTTCAGCTTCATCCCCGGGCTGTTTATCTTTGCGCTTCTTCCGGGGTCAGCGTCTGAAACGAATCGTCATGTTTGAGGTTGAACTCGGTTACGTGCTGCAGGTGCTTCGGATCAAAACCTTCCTGCCTGATCTTCTGGATAAGCTCCCCGAATGAGGCTTGCGCCTTGACCATGGTTGATGTAGCTTTCCTCGGCAGCGGGTAGTCGGCAACAATCTTCGCCCCCTTATTGCCGTTGTTCTTTCGTCCATCGGAATAGAACTGCGACAGGGCAACAATCCTCGTGCCCAGATAACAGGCCTCCTCAAGATCGTGAGTAACGAAAAAGATCGTCATCTTCGTTTTTTCCCATATTTCAAGAATGAATACCTGCATGCTTTCCCTGGTTCCGGGGTCGAGCGCGCCGAAAGGCTCGTCCATCAGAAGAATAGACGGGTTCATGATCACCGCCTGTGCGATAGCGACCCTCTGCTGCATGCCGCCGGAAAGTTCGTGGGGATATTTTTTATAATGTTCCCTGAGCTGAACCTTCTCAAGAAAGTGCATCGCTTCCTCTTCAAACGTCTTATGCTTGCGGAACCGTTCTACAATTCCGGCGCACAGTTTTTTCCCGAGCAGGACATTCTCCAATACGGTAAGGTGGGGGAACAGCGAATATTTCTGGTACACGATCCCGCGATCCCTGCCTGCGGATTCCGCGGGGCATCCGTCAATGAACAGCCCCCCTTTTGTCGGCCGCTCCTGCCCCAGGATAAGACGCAGGAGCGTCGACTTCCCGCAGCCGCTCGGCCCTACCACCGTGCAAAACTCTCCGCGTGCAACGGAGAGGTCCACATTGTCGAGGACAACCTTGTTCCCGTATATTTTATAGACATCCTGAATGTGCAGGATGTTCTTCTCTTCAAGACCGCCGGCCTTGACACACATGCTGTTATTGCTTCCGTTCAAGTCTCCCGCCTCCTCACCCGCCGGATTTCACGTACCACGGGTATTTCCTTTCCGCGAATTTCCTGAGGAGAAGATCCATGGAAAATCCGAGGAACGTGATCCAGAAAACAAGCGGTATGATGAGGTCCATCGAGAGGTACCGTCTCACGAGGAATATCCGGTAACCAAGTCCGTCCGTTGAGGCGATGGCCTCCGATGCGATAAGAAAAAGCCAGGCAGGCCCGAGACTCAGCCTGACCGTGTTGATGAGTCGCGGCATAACCTGAGGAAGGATTATCTGGTATGCGGTCTGGGTTCCTGAAGCCCCAAGCGTCAAGGCTTTGATCGTCTGCTCCCGGGGGAAGCTTTCCACCGTGAGCGTTATGTCCCGCGCTATGAGGAATACCGTACCGAGGAAAATCAGCATTACCTTTCCGACCTCTCCTACCCCGAATACGATAAACAGTATCGGCAGAATCGCAAGAGGCGGAATGATGGAAAGAAATTTCACAAAGGAGTTGCCGAGTGCTTTGAAACCGGGGAAAAGCCCGATGTTCAGCCCCGCCAGCAGGCCGAAGATTGCCGCACTTCCAACCCCGATAACGAGACGGCGCAAACTGGAGAGGGTATCCTGCACCATGAGCTGCTCGCCGTTTGTCCTGTCGCCCGTCCATGCATATTGTTTTATTGCCTGAACCATCTTGCTTACGGGCGGAAGCAGCTTATCGTCGGGATTGTCCGCAAGGCGCATATGCGAAGCAAAAAGATATGCGGCAGTCAGAATAATGAAGGGCAGCGCGAGCAGGAACCAGTTTAACCCCATGGTCGGCTCGGCATGAAGCCCGATGAACCTCGGTATTCTTCTCGACATCGTTAGACCTTTCTGAGCGGTCGAGCGGCGATGCTCTGCCGGGTGCTCAAAAGCGCGCCTTCGGTTTTTGTATCTTCTTCAAGACTGCTTCAGATTTTTCCTTCAGCAGCCATCCGCATGTACTTGTCCGTAAAGCGCAGCTTTACATTCCGCTTGCTTCCCATGACGGTTGCATCAGGAAATTCGATGCCGATAAAGTCCTTCGATGAAGCATTCTGTCCGAAGAGACCGCGCTCGAAGGTGAACGTGCGGACATATTCCATCGTCTTTTTCAGATTTTCGCTCTTTGCGAAATCGGCCGCATCTTTTGCAGTATAGTACATGGCCGTGGTCTTGAGCTGAGCGACGAAGGACTGTTCCGTGTTGCCCGCGATCTTTGCCATATACGCGATCGACTCATCCGCGGTTTTGCCCTTCCCGGACATTACCCGCATCGTCTCGTACCATGCGCCAATAAGGGCTTTCTTGAGAGAATCGGGCGCGTTGGTCCGTACAACCATAAGGTCCAGGATCTCGCCCGGGATCTTCGAGGAATCGAAAATGATCTTGGCGCCCGCCTCCCGGATCGTCATCAGTGGGGGGTTCCAGGTGACGGCAATAGCCTTCGGGTTAGAGGCGAACAGGCCTGCGATCTCCGCGTCGCTCACATTCACGAGCTTCATCCCGATATCTTTTTCTGTTTTGCCGGCCTGATCAATGGCCCTGGCCAGAAGATAATGCGACACGGAATACTGCACCAGCATCACTTCTTTTCCGGTAAATTCAGTGACTGACCCTTCGCCCCTGGTGCCGATGCCGTCATTGCCGTTCGAGTAATCCCCGATGATGAGCGCGGTCGAATCGATGCCGCCGACGGAGGGAATGGTGAGCGCATCCATGTTCGTCATGACACAGCCGTCATATTGTCCAGCGGTATACTGGTTGATCGATTCGACATAATCATTGACGAGGGTAAGACTTATGTCGATCCCGTACTTGTTCGCCCATTTCTTGAGAATACCCGCGTGGTTTGCATATTCCCAGGGCTCCCACCCGGTATAATGGGACCAGGCGATCTTGAACTTTTCTTTTGCAAATGCCTCATTCATCGGAATCAACGAGATAGTAAGAACCAGCGCGAGAAGCATTATTGGAAATCTCTTCATGTATTGTTCCTCCTTTTTATAGATCTTTGCCCGATTATCTGAAGGCATAGGATCGCGATCACATAACCTCGAGCCGGTATGCGGGCCGTGCAGCATTCCCCTTTTCCATTTTTACGATTTCCTTTTCCGATTCCCCGGTCAGACGGTCCATGACCAGGATCTGCTCCGCCATCTTTGGAAGCGCAGTGCGGCGGAAGGCGGTAATGTCGTCAAAGGCGGCCTGGATATCGGAAAAGGCCGCTTTGAGGGCTTCGATGTCGAGCATGGCGCTCGAGGCCTGCTTCTGGATGGCAGCGCCCTGGGTTTTAAGGCGCGCTGCGGTGCCGGATATGATGTCGGAGGTCGTCTTGGTGACGGACTCGACCCTGTCGAGCACGATCTTCTGGTTCGCAAGCGCCATCGCAACCGCAACCGCAATCTCAAGCGCGCTGATCGTTACGTCAAGCACCCGGTTGACACCGCGGGTCAGCTCCTTGTTGTTTCTGATGATCAGCTCGGAAGCAAGGACCCCCTGCTGGTTGACCGCGAGCTGCTGCTGCAGGTCCAGGGCGCGTTGTCGCAGCGGAAAAATGATCTCCTCCTGGATGAATTTTGTCCGTTCCTCGTTCGGCGAAGTCTTCTCGAGCTCGTCCGCGATTTTCTTGTCGATGAGTATTGCGAGCTTCACCGTCTTCTCGAGCTTGAGCGTGGTCTCGCGCATCCTCTTCTGATCATCGGCCAGCGTGATATTGTCCCTCTTGAGCTCTTCCCTCCCGATTTCAAGAGCGCGGATGATGGCACCGATGACGGTCTGGGCTGATTCGTACTGAGTGAAATAGCGTTTAACCGGGGTTCCAATGAAGGGCAGCCTGCCGATATTGCGGCTGATCCAGCCCGGTTCAAAATCGAACTTACCCGGATCGAGTTCCTCTACCTTTATCTTGAGGTTGACCAGATCCTTTGCCAGCGGACCGCCGTCCTCCCCGGCCTTTGCAAGCTTCTTCACGGGCTCCTTCAAAAGGCGGCTCTCGCCGGCCGCCCTCCGCTGCACTTCCCGTCCCATGTACTCGACAGCTTCTGACTTATCTTTCCGGGCCGTCAAGTCCTTTGGATCCATTGAAAAAAGCATTTTAACGAACCCCTCGGCCTGCTTTGCCAGTGCTGGATCCTCCTCGGGCCTGGCCTCGAGCTTTTTTGGTTCTGCCAGCATCAATTCCTTCCCGACTGTGGAAACATCGGCGACCACAAGCGGGACAAAAGCCTTTTTTTCAGCAACTGCAACTCTGGTCTGTGCCATCGATATTCTCCTTTTTCATGTAGTATGACAATCCCGCTACATCTTGTTTGAAGCGTACTGATGTGCGCGCGAGGCAAGCTCTTCAAGTTGTTTTCGCGCTGTTTCCATGTCAACCGTCGCCCGACTCCTGGTGATCGAAACAAGCGATACCGTTGCCTTCTCGATCTCGGTCATGGCCTGCTCGTTCTCGGTCAGGAGCACGTTGACTTCCTGCAGCTTGTCGTCGCGGAGCTTGCGGCGCTCGTGAAGCGTCTTCCCCTCCTCCTCATCGGCCGCGGTAAGCGTTTTGAGCTTTCTCAGCGCCTGCAGCCTGTCTTCGATATAAGAAACATCGATCGTGCTTATGCTTTCCAGAATGATCGACATCTTGTCGAGGTTGTCGAGCACGGAGAGGTAGACCTGCTCAGCAGACCCGAGGTATCTGCTGAAGGTCATCTCCTGGGGGTTCAGTTTCTTTCCGAGGACATCGCGAAAATTGACGATCTTTTCCTGGATATCCTGAAACTGGTTGATCCCCTGTGACACGTAATCCCCGGCGCCTGGAAGCCGTTTCCACGTTTCAAGGTCCTTAACGAGTCTGAGGGTCACCCGCTGCTTATACTCCTCCATCTCCTGCTGGATGTTTTCGATATATTTCTGTGCAAGCGTATCGCCGCGCATGAAAAAGTTCACAATCCAGCTGCCGACGCCTATTGCCGTTCCTCCGATGGCCGCTATCACTGACACTGGTGACGTGCCGAGAACCCCAAGTGCAAGCCAACCGAGCAGGCCTACTCCTGAACAATAAAGGCTGAGCGGGTGCTGAAGGGTTGTTTTCAGGACGGCTTTTGTAATGGCTGTCTTTGAAAAGTCTTCAATGCTCGGAGGGTTGGAAAGCCCCGCCTTTTTCCTTGTCACTCGAATCGCCTCCCTTCGGGCAGGTCCCCCGGCTACATCGTTTCTGAAACAAGATACATCTCGACACGCGGCAGCCTGTACTGATAGGCCCGCTCGCTCTCATCCGGCTGCTGTGAGAGAGGGCGATCCGAGCCCATTCCCATCGTACGAAGCCGATTTGCATCAACATGAAATGTCGCCTCTATATATTTTTTTACCGCATCCGCTCTCTGCTGCGACAGCCTTTTGTTCTCTTTTTTGTCGCCGCGGAGCCCGGTGTGCCCTTTGATCACGACCCGGTAGTTCGGATAATGCTTCAGGGCCTCGATTGCGCTGTCGATCTCTTTTTTGTCCTCAACGCCCAAACCCGCTGTCCCGCTTTGGAACGTGATCGGACGTATCCTGAGTGTTCCGATTTCCCTCAAGGCGTCCCATTCCGCGTCGCTCAGGTTCCGGAACTTCTTCTCAAGAGATCCGGTTATCGGCTCCGAAGCCTTTTCGACACCGAACTGGCTGTTCACCATGCCTGCGTGCAGCTCCTGAATGAATTTTGAATTCATGATACGGTACGGGTCTCCGTCGGGAAGCGGGTTTTTCGAAAAATCGCGACTGTCCTTCAAAATCTGGATAGTCGACTGGATCGCATCGGACAGATCCTCGAGGCTGGTCCCGCCCTGGGTCGGCACACCGAACCATTTCCTGGCATTGCTCTCGAGATTGATCCATTGGACCCCTTTGAGCATCGACTCGGCCTGTTCGGACGTGACATTGTAACGGCCCGCCACTTCCTTTTTCAGCTGCTCGGGATTTTCGGTGTAGTGCTTCAGCACTTTGAAATATTCGGAAAGCAACACCTGCACGATCTCGGGGTGATCCGCGCTGAAATCCCGGTTGACCAGCAGTATATCAACGATCAGCTTCTCTGTATTTTCCGTGCTGATCAGCTTGTTGTAGCCTTTTGAAACAGCCTTTGTTATATCCGGTTCCCAGAGCACGGCAACATCGACCGAGTCCGTCAGAAGCTTTTTCAGCGCTTCTCCTGACCCCTTTGTCTCGACCCTGTTCTCCTTTGCGATAAGAAAGGCGGCGTCGAAATGCGAAGCGATCGACTTTGCAAGATGCTCGCTCGGCGATCCGGGGGTAAATGCGATCCGGACGACGTTCTTTTTCTTGAGATCGTCTATGCTGCGTATCGTTCTTGCCGAGACAAGTCCGTCGCCTCCTTTTGACTCGTCGATCACGGCAACGATCACTGCGGGATATTTCTTCTCGCTCCCGTTCAGAATATAGGAGTCAACGGTCGCAACGGCGAAGAACGACTGCTGTCTTTGAAGCCTCTCCATCCTGCCGAGATAATCTGCGTTGTCGTCATTACATTTGAGTCCGTATCCCCTAACTTTGAGCCTCCGCTTCATTTCCTGGGAACAGAGCGGATAGTAACCGATCCAGCTGTCCATGTCGATTGTTATCGTCGTCTTTACCTCTCCGGCGTCGGACGTGCTTTTTTGCTTCCTGTCTTCAAAGAGAGGGGTCAGCACCTTGATGCCGAAGATCGCGGCAGTTCCGAGCGCGATCAGGAGGATGAATCCGATGATCTTTTTGTTCATCTGCGGCTACCTGGGTCCCCTTCAAAAGCTGGCAAGGCCGAAAAGCGATTTGTACTTCGTTTGTTCCGCCGGGCTAAAATTTCTCGGATTCAGCGACCACGGCTTTAAGACCTTTGATAAGCTCCTGAGGGTCTTTCGCAGTCCGGTAACTGGTGCGCCCCGGCTGGTTCAGCGGATGATTCGGATCTATGCAAAAACCGATTGTATGAATCATGATCGGCGTGTTATTAAGGATATAGTTTACCGCATCATTCGGCTCCTGGCCGGGGTTCGCCATTCCATCGGTAACGATGACGAGATGATACTCGCCGTACCCGAGTTGCGCTTTCGCCTGTTTCTCTATTGCCGAGAGGGCCGTTACGACGGCATCATGAAGAGGCGTGCCATCGCCCGGCTGCACAGCATTGACCTCGGCAATTATCCTGTCACGGTTCTTCGTGCCCAGCGGTGCGATTTCCCGGACACCGTCCTTGTCGAAAACAAGAAGCCCCAAATTCGCCCGCGCAGGGACAACATCCACGAATTCGACAAACGCCCTCTTCGAGACTGCCGACTTCGTGGACCCCTCGGCGCATTCCCGGTCGCCCATGCTTCCCGAGCTGTCGAGAATGACGTAATAGTTCTTTGCAAGCAGGTCCTTTGCGACTTCCACCTTCTCGCCTTCCTTGATTTCCGGCGGCCAGGTGCTTGAAATGATCAACGGCAGCTTTGAGGACTGCTTCGTTTCGCACCCGAACGGAAGAAGGAATGCAAGGAACATCAGCGACAACACGAATCTGTTCATGTGACCCCCCCTCCCTAGAGTGCTTCAAATTGAACGGCTTCGCCTTCCACCTGCAGGATCTTGAAAACCACCCTCATGTTGCTCAGCCACTCTTTTTCATTCTTGGGAGCACAGGGGTCGTCGCCGCACATTCCGCCCCTCGGGCTCATGATGCCGTGGCCGAGGACGGCGAACTGGCTCTCGTCAAGGATAATTCCCTTCGATTTCGCATGGTCGATGATGTTCTGCCGCACCTGGTTCGCCCGTGAGAGGCTCAGGTTCTTGGCGGATTGTTTGATCTGCCTCAGGACCAGTTCCGCGGTTGCAGCCTTTTTCTTTTTGAGATACTCCAACGGGTCTGAGTGTCCTTCCACGGTTATTACGGCCCCGCCGTACGTCGTGGCGTACTCGATCACTTTCTGAAATTCATCCTTGTACGCCTCTACAGGGAAAGTGTTCTGGTTCGGCTTGAAATAAATTTCGAAGCTGAAAAGCACGCCTTCCTCGCTCTGCTGCCTTTTCACGACCGCTTTTGCAACCTTCCCGGTGTCGAACCTGGGCGCTTCTACGTCGCCTGTATCCGCAAGTCCGGGCTTGAATCTTTTGTAATCCCATTTTGCATGGTCCAGGCTTCCTCGGCCGCTGATCACACCCAGAGCAATAAGGCCTTTCTGGATATCCGCGGTTGTCCTCTCGAAGTTCCGCGGGTTGTTCTTGTCCCCAAAAAACTTTACGTTCCCTTTCCATCCCGCGTACCTGCAGTCGGCGTATAACCCCTCTGTATCTGCCACGGCATCCGCGCTGTCAAGAAGGATCTGCGCGGAGGCCTTTATCGCCTCGGTGTATCCGCTGCCCTTGTTTTTGAAGAGCTTCGCCGTAGCTTCCTCGGCAACCAGGAGGCCATGAACAAGATTTGCCACCTCTTCTTTATGGCTTGCGAGGTAGTCCGCCCGGACGGCATAGACGTCCGCAATTACATGGTCGGCTGTCTTCGTGGAAAGAAGTATTTTTGCGCCTTTTACGGAATTCTCGGCCCCGGTCCCGGTTTTCCCGCCGGAGGTCAGGGCAAGCGCATCCGGCGTAATCACCATAGCGGCATCCACATCCGGTTCACGGAACGCGGTGACCGGCGTTTCTTCTGTCCCGGTCAGGTCTTTTGTCCACCGGATCTTGATGTCCTTGAACGTAAGACCCGCGCTAACAAGGATGCGATCAAGGTATTCGAGATGGGGGCCGTAGGCCTGCAGGCTGATCGTTTTCCCCCTGAGCTGCTCCGGCCTCTTGATATGGCTTTTTACAACAAGTGTGTCGCCGCCGGCCGAGTATGTATGCTGATAGATTACGACGAGCTTTGTCCTCGGGTCCCTGTTCGCTGCATCAGAAGCCATGTTGATCATGCCGAGCGTGCCGCGCAGGTACGGCGTTTCGCATGAAAGATACTTTTCCACTTGCCGCGGGAATACATCCTCACGGAACAATTTAAAGTGCAGGCCTTTCTCAGCAAAGATGCTTCCTGCCTTCGTGTCAACCTGGTCGCCATTGGCATAGATCGTGGCTATGTCGCCGCCCCACGTAATAATCGGCAGATTTACGGTATGCCGGTCTTCACAACCTCGCACCGGCGATTTCACTATTTCGTTCAGTGCTTTCAGGGCTACCTGCTTTGGGGCCGCGGATACAGTGCAGGCAAGCAGCATCACCGTCAGGAACGAAATTGCGCCCACAATCCTTTTCATTGCTTCCTCCTCATTTTATGATGGTATTGCCAAAAAGTTCATTGAAAAACGCCAAGGAAGGGTCGGAGAACTTTAAATAATCAAAAGCAGCTGTGCCTCCCTTCCCACTACTATTCTCAACTGGGATATTGATAGCAAAAACAGCGCAAGTACGCATAATTTTATGACACGTGAACGTATTTCAAGCGTCTTCTCGCGTTTCTTATGTTTACTATATATGATTCAGTTCTGGGAAGCAGGGTAAGTGATAGAAACCTTCCCATTGGCATTGAGCGTACTATAAAAAACGGGAAATGGCAAGGATATACGATGTATTTTTTTACTCCCACTCGATCGTGCTCGGCGGCTTGGAGGAGATGTCGAAAACCACGCGATTCACGCCCTTCACTTCGTTGATGATCCTGTTCGACATGGTCCCCAGAAGTTCGTAGGGGACCTTGGCCCAGTCCGCGGTCATGCCGTCCTGGCTCGTGACGGCGCGGATGGCGACCACGTTCTCGTAGGTCCGCTCGTCGCCCATGACGCCCACGGTCTTGATCGGCAGCAGCACGGCAAAGGACTGCCAGATCTCTTTATACAGACCCGCCTTCTTGATTTCCTCGATCACGATCGCATCCGCCTCGCGCAATATCCTGAGCCTCGGCCCGGTCACCTCGCCCAGGATGCGGATGGCGAGCCCCGGGCCGGGGAAGGGCTGGCGGTCGATGATGTCGCCGGGCATCTTCATCTCACGGCCGATAGCGCGAACCTCGTCCTTGAATAACTCACGAAGCGGTTCCACCAATTTCAGCTTCATCTTCTCGGGCAGGCCGCCCACGTTATGGTGGGACTTGATGATCGCCGACGGGCCCTTGAAGGAGACGCTCTCGATCACGTCGGGATAGAGCGTGCCCTGGACCAGGAACTCGGCCCCGCCGGCAGCATGGGCCTCCCGCTCGAACACCTCGATAAAGGTGTTGCCGATGATCTTCCGCTTCTTCTCCGGGTCCTCCACGCCTTTGAGCCGCTCCAGGAACAGGGACGAAGCATCAACGTACTTGAGGTTCAGCCCCATGTCCTTGAACGTGTGCTGCACCTTCTCGGCCTCGTCCTTGCGGAGCACGCCGTTGTTCACGAAGATGCTGATGAGCTGCTTGCCTATGGCCTTGTTCACGAGCACCGCGGCCACGGAGGAGTCCACGCCGCCGGACAGGCCGCAAACCGCCTGCTTATCACCGACGGCCTTCCGGATCTCGCCCACGGAGTAGTCGACAAAGGAAGCCATGTTCCACGTCGGCTTGCACCCGCAGATGGTATAGACGAAGTTCCTGAGTATCTGCGTGCCCTGGGGCGTGTGCGCCACCTCGGGGTGGAACTGGACGCCGTAGAACCTCCGCTTTTCGTCGGCCATGGCTGCTGTCGGCGAATTGTCGGTGTGCGCTATGGCATGGAACCCTTCGGGCATCTTCTCGATGCGGTCGCCGTGGCTCATCCATACGACACTTCGGAGTTCGGAGTTCGGAGTTTGGAGTTTTGAATCAATACCGAAGAAGAGGCCATCATTCTTGTGGATGATCAGCTCGGCCCTGCCGTACTCCCGTTTTTGCGATTTCGCGACCAACCCGCCCAGAATGTGCGTCAGGAGCTGCATGCCGTAGCAGATGCCCAGGACCGGGATGCCGAGATCAAGGTGGGTTTTATCGATGAGCGGCGCTCCGCTGTCATACACGCTGGAGGGGCCGCCGGAGAGGATCAGCCCCTTGGGCCGGAAGGCCTTGACCTTCTCAAGCCCCGCGTTGAACGGGAATATCTCGCAATAGACCTTGGCCTCGCGCACCCTGCGGGCGATGAGCTGGGTGTACTGGGACCCGAAGTCGAGGATCAGGATTCGTTCACTGTGGATATCGGACATGGACAACTCCTTTCAGAACCGGGTGTTATCGCATATTACCGTAAGTAACGGACGCATGTCAATCTCAAGATTCGCTGTCAAAGTTTTCTTGACAATGCGCGTGCGCAACGATTAATATTGACCCATGAAGCATGGAATCTATGAGCGACTGCAGGAAACGGCGCACCGGATCGCCCGGACCCAGCCGCATCCCGCCTTTTACCTGCGGCATGCCGATATCATCCGCCGCGTTGACGACCTGCTCGGGACCGCTGAGCTTATTCGACGGTGCCGAACCTATCTTGACGAATCGCAGCTGGAATGCGCCCACGGCCTCTGCCATTGCGAAACCGTTGCCCGGGACGCGGGCGCGCTCGTACTCATAGAGGCGCCTGCCGCGGGGATCGGCTCCGGCTTCGCCGAACGCCTGGCGATCACCGCCGCACTCGCGGGCCTCCTGCATGATATTAAACGGAAAGAGCAGGACCATGCCCTGCGGGGAAGCGTCGAGGCGGGAAAGATACTTGCCGGTATCGGAATGAACGACCGGGAGCGAGGACACATCACGGCTGCGATCAAGAACCACGAGGCCTTCAAGGAGTCCTTCACGTCGGAGGACCGGGAGGCACGGCTGGTAAGCGATGCCCTCTATGATGCGGACAAATTCCGGTGGGGGCCGGAAAATTTTACCGTCACCCTCTGGCTCATCCTCGAGGACAGAAACACGCCCCCCGAAGCGCTCCATCGGACATTCAGGGAAAAGATGAACGGCATTGCGAGGATCAAGGACACGTTCCGGACCGAAACGGGCAGGCGCTACGGCCCGGAAATTATCGATCAAGGCCTTGTGATTGGAAACGCGATTTACGAGGAAATGAGCGCGATGTTACGGCGGTAGGGGAACGGCGCGCCGTGCCCCTGCGCCGTGCCCTGGCTGTTGCCTATTGCCCGCTGAAACCCCTACCCCTCTTTGTTCTGACCACCGTATACTTTTCTGAGCACTGCATCGGCCCGGTCCTTCCGCGCGTCGGCGACCCCATCCTTGATCTTCAGCGTTTCTTCGGCAAACATCGCCGACCGGAGCCACTCGTAGCCGAGCTTCAACAGCTCCGCATCGTCGGTCCGCACCTTCTCGATTCGCTCCTGCGGAATGTCATAGGTATCGAGGAAGCTGCTTCCGAAAACGAACTCGCGAAAATAGTCCGTGTTCGTGCTGACCATGAAGAACATCCGGTTCTTGATCTCCGGAAACTCCTTCTCGCCGAAGGACTTCTTCTTGATCAGGATCTCCATCCAGCCGCGGTTCATGTCGTCGTAGAGGTCCGCCCCCTGGTCCTTGCGCCATTCGGCAACGGTCCAGTCCTTGTCCTCCTCGAACCCTTTGCAGTGGTCTTCCTTGACCATGAAGTAGAACTCGTCCTTGCCTCCCTCGGCGTCCTTTTTCCGGAGCGTTGCCATGCCCGCGGGGTAGTAACGGCAGTTGCTCGGCCGGTCCTCGTACACGGTGCAGCCGTCGGGGGTCACGAAGGGGCAGCTCTTTTTTTCATCAGTGCCCATCTTTAAGGTTATCACGGGGAGGAGGGTCTTGGCGAGGATCTCGATCTCACCGTACTGGTTGATGAAGTCCTCGGTTGTCATGCCGAGCCGCTTCCGGAGCCGCAGGAGATCGTAGGGCGGCAGCACGATGTTGATATTGCTGCAGCAGGCCGTAAAGCACTTCACTCCCTTGTGGCAGCGGAATTTGAACCTGCTGCTCTCCGTCAGCTTCACCGGCACGACCTTGTCGGACTTGCTCTTTTTCAGCGGCTCGATATCGAAATCTTCCGCTTGCATTCCTTTTTTCTTACCTTTCATGATGACCTCTTAGCTTTTTGCTTTTTTATTCCGCAATCCGAATTCCGCCACATGATGCCCCTCACCTTTATCCTCTCCCGATGATAAAGCCCCCTCTCCCTTTTCCCTCTCCCCCAGGGGAGAGGGGCAGGGGTGAGGGGAATTTGTCTATCGGCGGGGTGAGGGGTGGTTTCACTTCATCCAGCCCTGAATCTCACGATGCTGTCTCATGAACAGCTCGACTCCTTCATGGTCGGGGCCGAGCATTTTTTTGAACCGTGCCAGCGCTTCGGGGAAGGGTATTTCCCTCACGCCGCTGATCAGATTGTCGGCGTAGGAGACGATCTTCTCTTCCGGGGTAAGAGGAAGATAATCCTGGTTCGGAAGACCGAGCCGCACCGCCTCCGATGCCGTAATCCCCGCCCCGATGTGGCGTTCGATGATAGCGGTAAGCGCTTTGGAAAAGCCGAGGCTTCGCGCGATCTCCACGCCTGCCACCGCATGCCCGATCCCGTGCGTCCGTGACCTGCCGATGTCGTGGAACAAACCGCCCTGACGCACCAGTTCCCGGTCCAGATTGACCTTTGCCCGCTCGGCAATGGACAGCGCTGCCATGGAAACCGCAATGCAGTGCGCCACCACGTCCGCGGAGCACCCCGCCTTTACCAGAATATCGACGTCCCGCATAACCGCCTGTATAATACCACGTTAAGCTTAAATTTCAAGTAACTACTCAGGTCTGCCGCTGAGCGCAGGCGCAAAAAAGCGTGCAGCGGCGTGCAGCGGCTCATGTCGAAGGAGCCGGCGAAGCGCAGCCCTCAGGGCGCCTATCCCACCCCCGCGATCGAGGACGTGATCATCGGCTGCGAGCCAGACACCCTCAGAGCAAAGCTCCTTAAATAAAAGGGGCCGGCCATGCATGGCCAGCCCCCTTGTGTTCATGCTTTGTATCCGCGCAATTACTTGCCGAGCTTGATCATGATCGGAACGATCAGGAGCGCGACGATGTTGATGACCTTGATCATCGGGTTGATGGCCGGTCCCGCGGTGTCCTTGTAGGGATCGCCGACCGTGTCGCCCGTGACAGAGGCTTTGTGTCCTTCGCTCCCCTTCTTATGCACGACGCCTTTGCTGTCTGTGACGCCGTCTTCAAAGGACTTCTTGGCATTGTCCCATGCGCCGCCGCCTGATGTCATGGCGATGGCCTGGAACAGGCCGGTCACAATGGCGCCGATGAGCACGCCGCCGAGGGCTTGTCTGCCCAGGAGGAGGCCCACCACGACCGGTACGACAACCGGGAGGAGCGCCGGGACCATCATCTCATTGATGGCGCTTTTGGTCACGATGTCTACGCACTTGCCATACTGCGGCTTTCCCGTGCCTTCCATGATTCCCTTGATCTCGCGGAACTGACGCCGCACTTCCTCCACCACGCCGCCCGCGGCCTTACCCACGGACTCCATGAGAAGCGAGCCGAAGTAGTAGGGGAGCAGGCCGCCGATGAAGAGACCGGCCAGGACCATGGGGTTCGAGAGATCGAACTGGATGTCAATCACTTTGCCTGCGGCATCCGTGAAGGACCGTGAATACTCGGCAAAAAGCACCAGGGCGGCAAGAGCCGCGGAGCCGATGGCATAGCCCTTGGTAACTGCCTTGGTGGTGTTGCCGACCGCATCGAGGGGATCGGTAATATCACGGATCGCCTGCGGGAGATGGGCCATTTCAGCGATGCCGCCCGCGTTGTCCGTGATCGGTCCGTAGGAGTCGATGGCCACGACGATGCCGGTCATGGAAAGCATGGACACGGCAGAGAGCGCGATGGCGAAGAGACCGCCGGATGCCGCATTCGGCAGACCGGAAAATCCGCCACCGAGCCAGTAGGCGCCGAGGATCGAGGCAACGATCACGAGCACCGGAGCGCCCGTAGACTTCATGCTGACCGCGAGGCCGGCGATCACGTTCGTGCCGTGGCCGGTCAGGCTGGCTTTAGCAATGTGCTGCACCGGGGAATATTCCTTAGCCGTGAAGTACTCGGTGATCCACACGATCAAGCCGGTGAGAGCAAGTCCGATGAGGGAGATGAAGAACACGGTGTTCGCCGTGAATACACCGGCATTTGCGCCGAGGCTGTCGATAAAGCTCTTGGACACGAAGTAGAACGCAGCTGCCGCTATAACGCCTGCGACGGCAAGGCCCTTGTACAGGGCGCCCATGATGTAGTTGTTTTTGCCGAGTTTCACGGCATAGGTGCCGATGATGGAAGCGATGATCGAAACGCCGCCCAGCATGAGCGGGAACTCGATCCACGGGCTGCCTTCGCCGAACACGGTCTTGGCGAGGAGCATGGCGGCCACAAGGGTCACCGTGTAGGTCTCATAGAGGTCAGCGGCCATACCGGCACAGTCGCCCACGTTGTCGCCCACGTTGTCGGCGATCACTGCCGGGTTGCGCGGATCGTCCTCGGGGATGTTCTTCTCAACCTTGCCCACGAGGTCGGCGCCCACGTCAGCGGCCTTGGTGTAGATGCCGCCCGCGATACGGGCGAACACGCTCATGAGCGAACAGCCGAAGCCGAGGCCGATAAGCGCATGAGATACTTCGTTGGCCGGCGCGTAGGTCTTGGCGATAAGATAGAAGCCGGCGAGGCCGATGATGCCGAGGCCGACGACCATGATGCCGGTCACGGAACCGCCCTTGAAGGCAAGGCTGAGCGCGGCCTGGAGGCCTTTGCTCGCAGCCGCTGCCGTACGCACGTTGGCGCGCAGCGACACCCACATGCCGATGAAGCCGGCGAGGGCCGAGCCCACGGTTCCGATAACGAATCCGACGGCCGCCCACTTCCCGAGTTGAGGAACGAAGGCCAGGATACCCACCAGAATGACCGCAACAATTGCTACTGTCTTGTACTCGCGCGCTATGAACGCATAGGCGCCTTCCTTCACTGCATTGGAAATTTCCCTCATCTTGGCATTGCCTGAATCCTGTTTGTTCACCCAGAATGCGGTCATGATGCCGTAGATGACACCGGCCACGCCGCAGATCAGGGCAAATAAAATCGTGTTGCTCATTTTATATCTCCTCCTTATTAAATTAATTTATATCACGATTCCGTCTTGCTCAATAATTAATTCCAGGCCTTTCGTGCGATGAACCACATTCTACGTGCGCCATCCTGCCGTTCATTTCCCGGCATCCCTCCCTCTGCCTCTCCGTTTTAGCCGCGCCTGCTAACCGCCGATCTCGCCGAGTTTGCCGCCGATCAGGTCCTTGAGGTACTGGTTCTCGGCCGCGAGGTTCTTCACGAGCACCTTCACCACGTCGCGCATGGAGAGCATGCCCATGAGCCCGCTCTCCTCGATCACGGGCAGGTGGCGGATGTTGTTCTGGATCATGACCGCCATGACGTAGTCGAGGTCGTCGCCGGGCTTCACCACGAGAAGGTTCGTCGTCATGGCTTCCTTGATGCGGACCTCCTTGCACTGCTGCCGCTCACTGGCCGCGGTCTTCACGATGTCGCGCTCGGTGACGATGCCGACGAGGGAGCCCCTGTCTATGACCAGGAGCGCGCCGATGTTGCACTCCGCCATCTGCTTCGCCGCATCAAGGAGCGTCTGATCGCTCGTGATGCTGAAACACTCCAGACCTTTTATGCCCAGCAGTTCTTTGACTTTCATCGCGTTACCCCCTCGTGCGCAAAAACGGTTTGCCCTGTCGGAGCAGGCCGCCGTTCGATTATCGTCGGAGGCTGCTCCCCACTGGAGTTTACTTCTTGTCCCGTCCCGTATACTTCGTAAAGACCATTGCCGTCGTGCGGTAGAACAGGTGCGCGAACTTGGAATAGGGGGCATAGGCAAACAGGGACCACACGAACACCAGGTGGAAGTAATACACGGCGTACCCGGCGCTCGCATTGGCAAGCCGCAGATACCACGAAAGCATCCCCGTGGCGCCGACGCCGATCACGATCGCGAGGAAGATCCAGTCGAAGTACGAGCCCATGCCCGCCTTGCCCGCCTTGACGATCCGGTTGAAGAGGATGATGGCGATCCCTGCAGCGAACGCTATCGAGCTCGCGAGGGCCAGGATCTTCAAGGGATCGTTGTTCGGAAAAGGCGATAAACCAAAGTGCAATGGCCCGATAGGCTCAATACCAAAAATTTTATGCCCATAGATGTAAACGACCGCCCAGGCCGTGGTCGTGGCAAGGCCGATGAAGCTGTAGAACAGGAACAGATGGCCGAACTGGCGGAGCCGGTTCACGCTGCAATCCGCAAATTTCGCGTGCGTCAGGATCTGGGTCAGCGATGCGATGATGTTGCCCTTCAAATCACCGCTTGATTTCATTTCGCCTGCCTGCCCCTTCATGCCGTTCCACAGACGTTTAATTCCAACAAAAGCCGAGAAGGCGGCAAACGCCGCTGTGAGGGTGAAAATAATGTCGATCGCAAGGATCGGAACAAATTTGTGGTAAACCATGGCCCCGTCCTCTCCCCGGGGGATGGAAGCAAGGCTCGTGTTGCCCAGCGCCATGAGGAGGATCGAGAAAATCGCCATGGGAATCAAAAACAAAACGGGGAGAAGCTTCCAGTCCGTCGCGAGCTTCGCGAAGAAGGGCACCATCGCCACGTGCTTGATGCTCTGCTTGCGGATAGCGTTCAGCACTTCGCCCGGCTTCGCGCCGCGCGGGCAGTAGGCCGTGCAGTCGCTGCATTGATGGCAGAGCCAGACATCGGCGCTGGTGATGAGCTGGTCCTTCTGCCCCCACTGGGCCAGGGCCATCTCCTTCCGCGGGAAGGGGCTTTCGTCCGGGGTGACGTTGCACACCACGGAGCAGGTTGCGCACTGGTAGCATTTCTTCAGGGACTCGCCGCCGCCCTTGATGATCTCGTTTACGAACGCTAAATCCGGTTTAATCACTGTTGCGTCTGACATATATATCCTCCATCGTATGGACCAAGGGAACCGTGTTCCCGTTTCACTGACACGCCGACACGGTCGGCTTGCTCCAGATCATTACATGCTCTTGAATGGGTTCGGCCCGATCTCCCTGATTCTCTCGGCAAACCCGTTGATCATGTCCGGGAGCTTGTCGTACTCGTTGATGGCGATCTGCATCAGCTGGACGCGCTCGGACTCGAGCTGGAGCCGGTTCAGGGTCTCGCTGACCTTACTGAAGCGGGTGTTCGCGAGTTCGCTGCCTTTGACGAAATGGCACTGGTAGTTCTCTCCGTACTTGCAGCCGAGGAGCAGCATGCCGTCGATGCCCTTGGAGAGCGCGTCGGCGACCCACACGAGGTTCATGCCGCCCAGGCAGCGCATGGAAACGAACCGTACGGACGGATCGAACTTCTTGTGGTTGAGGCCCGCGGTGTCGAGGGCCGGATAGGCGTCGTTCTCGCACACGAGGCAGGCGATCCGGAACGTGTCCTCATCATCCGGGACATCGATGGCCTTGAGCATGGAGCCCACGATGTCGACGCTGTAGTCTTTGAACGACACGATGCGCTCGGGGCAGGCGCCCATGCAGGTACCGCAACGGCGGCAGCGGTTGAGCTTGTAGAATGGAATTCCCTTCTCGTCCTCTTCAATGGCGCCGAAGGGACACTCTTCCGTGCACCGTTTGCAGGCCGTGCACTTGATGAGCATCGGATCGGGGAACGTGACGTCCCAGGAGCGCGGATGGACCGCAACGCCGCGCGCCACGTGGTCTATGGCCTGGATGGCCTTGAACGCCGCCCCGGCCCCGTCTTCCTGGGCCTCGGCCATGTTCATGGGCTGATGCACGCCACCGGCCGCGTACACGCCGGTCCTGCGCGTCTCATACTGGAAGCAGATGAAGTTCGAATCAGCAAAGCCCGACGCCCCTTCAAGAGTCGGAATTTCCGGTCCCTGACGGTAGTTAAGGTTCAGGATATAGTCCGGTTTTGGGGTCTGCTCGAGGTAGTTCTTTTTGGCTTCATCTCCGAGCCCTGCCGCCTTGGTAAGGCCATCGGCGTATTCCTGGGGACCGCGTGTGGTCGGGACCAGGCCCGTTGCCAGGACCACCAGGTCCGCCTCAACCTTCACCTTCTCACCGGTCTTGGCGCCGAAAAGGGTGTTCTCCATTTCAACGAACATATTGCCGTTCCCGGCATCGGACACGCCGGTCACATCGGCCTTCGTGAGCATCACGCCGGGATTGTTCTGGGCCTCTTTATAGTAAAGCTCGGTCCTGCCCGGCGTCCGGATGTCCTTGTAGAAGATCATGGCAAGGGCGTCTTCATTCTGTCGCACATACTGCGCCTGTTTCAGCGACGTAGCACAGCACATGGACGAACAATAGGGAAGATGGTTCGGATCGCGCTGCCCGGCGCACTGGATAAAGGCGACCTTCAGAGCGGGCTTGCCGTCGGAAGGACGGAGCAGTTTGCCGTTGTTCTTTTTGGCGATCTCTTCGAGTTCAAAGTTCGTGACCACGTTCTTCATTTTGCCGTAGCCGAGGTAGGCGAGCTTGCTCGCATCGTACGGCTTCCAGCCCGATGCCATGACAATGGCCCCGATCTTCATGGTCTCTCCGTTCGAGAGCGTCACGTCATAGAGACCGGGCTGACCGTCGGTCTTGCTGACCGTGGTCGATTTGTAGACTTTGATATTAGAGTTGCTCTCGACCTCGCTCACGGTCTTGGCAATGTCGGTATCGACGATGAGCGGCTTGTTGATGTAGGATCCGGTCGGGATCTTCTTATAGAGTTTGTTCACGATGCCGCCGAGCTGGGCGTCCTTTTCAACGAGCACGACCTTCTGGCCCGCGCCCGCGGCGGAGAGGGCCGCGGTCATGCCGGCGATGCCGCCGCCGATCACGAGGATCGTGCTGCTCTGGTCCGGCAGGATGTTCGGCTCGGGCAACTCGCCCTTCTGGGTCTTCACGATGCCCATGGAGAGGTAGTCGTAGGCGGCATCGTTCGTGGCGTCCGTGTTCGGCTCCATGCTCCAGGCCACGAACTCGCGGATGTTCACGCGCTCGACGATAGCGCCGGGGAAATCGAACTCTTCGTATTTGACGCGGGGCGAGCAGGCGGCGATGATGATGGTGTTGACGCCTTCTTTCGCCATGTCGTCTTTTATGAGCTGAACGCCTTCGGGGCTGCACAGGACGTCGTGGAACTTGTAGTTCTGGACCTTCTTGGCCGCGCCGGCGACCTTCTCAACGTCCATCGCGTCTTTGATGCCGCATCCCTTACAGATATATACGCCGAATTTCTTCTCCATCCCTATTTCCTCCTCAAGCTCTGGATGCTCTTCATCACGACGCCGGTGGCGTCCTGCGCCGACCGCGCCACGTCAACGGGGGTCTTGAGCGTGCCCGTGGCATAGATGCCCTTCGGAAGCGTTGCCTGGTCCACAAAGCCGTCGTCGGTCACGGCCACGCCTGCGCCCTTGAGCGACCGCGATGTGGGCTCCATGCCCGTGGCCAGCACCACCATGTCGAAGGTCTCGGTGATCTTGCCGCCGCCGTGGATGTCCTCGGCCGTCACGGCCACGTCGCCGTTCTGCGCCCGCTCGATCTTGGCGACCTTGCCCTTGAGGAAGGACACGTTCTGGTCTTCCTTGATCTTGGTATAGAACCGGTTCTCGTAGAGACCGGGGGTCCGCATATCAATGTAGAAGATCTTTGCCTTTGAATCGGGATAAAGCTCCCTGATGTAGGTGGCCTGCTTGATCGAGGCCAGGCAGCAGATATAGGAGCAGAAGGGCAGATGGTTCTCGTCGCGCGAGCCCGCGCACTGCACAAAGGCGATGTTCTTCACCTCTTTGCCGTCGGAAGGCCGCACGATCTTGCCCGCTGTGGGGCCGTTGGGGGCGGCCAGCCGCTCCATCATCATGTTCGTCACCACGTTCTGGACCGTGCCGAACCCGAGGTTGTCCATCTTTTTCGCGTCATAGGGGTTCCATCCCGTGGCCATGACCACGGCGCCGACCTTCACGTTCACGGTCTCGGGCTTCATGTCGAGGTGGATCGCGTCGTACGTGCAGGCCTCGGCGCACTTGCCGCAGGAGGGGCCTTTGCAGGTCTTCTCGTCAATGACGTACTGGAGGGGGAAGGCCTGGTTGTGCGGGAGGTAGGCGGCCTTTGTCTTGGACATGCCGAAGTCGAAGTCGTTGGGCCGCTCGATCTCGCAAGCCTCGGCGCACTTGTTGCAGGCCACGCACTTGTCGTTCACGAACCGGGGCCGCGTCTTGATGGTTACGTCGAAGTTGCCCTCGGAACCGGAGATATTCTCCACCTCGGCCAGCGTATAGATCGTGACCTGACCGTTGTTCTTGATGCGTTTGTACTGGATCTCGAGGCCGCAGTTCGGGGGGCACATCTTCCAGAAATACTTATTGAGCTGCGTCACCCGGCCGCCGAGATAAGGGTTCTTTTCCACGATAATGACGTTCGAGCCCGCTTCCGCGGCCTCGACCGCCGCCGTGAGGCCGCTGAAGCCGCCGCCGACTACCAATACTGTATTTTCCGCCATGGTATCCTATTCCTCCTTAAGGCAGTAAAGCAGAAAAAATTGTAAATTGCAGATTGTAAATTGGAAATTTTAAATTTAAAGACGTAAAATGCCGCGCTCTTCACTTTACAATTTGAAATTTACAATTTGCAATTTGCAATGAAGCTCCGGGGAAGGCGTATGCCTTCCCCGGAGTGATGTTCAGTTACGGAACAAGCTGTACGTAGGGAACCTTCTTGACGATCCACGTGTTCTTGTCCTGATCGTACTTTGAGTTCACAAAGCACTTCCAGTTGACATCATCCACAAGATCGAAGTCGCCGCGATAGTAGTAGCCGGGATACCGCGACTCTTCGCGGAACATGATGTGGCGCGCATGGGCTTCCACCGACAGGATGCGGTGATAGTTCTCCCAGCAGCGCATCAGCTCGTGCAGGTTGCCCGCCGCCATCTTGGACGTATCTTCCTTGAGCATGTCGAGCTGCTTGAGGCCTTCGTCGAGCATGGTCTTGGAGGTCATATACCAGGTCCCGATGCCGCCAAAGTACTCGTCCGAGATTTTCTGCAGACGGGTCTGGAGCATTTTCGGCTTGATGTAGTTCGGGTTGGTTGCCGTGTCCGTAGTGTAGGTCTTGTACTTCTCGTACACCTCGAAGGGCAGGTAGAGCTCAGCCGAGATCTGGTCCGCGGTTTCCTTGATGGTCGGCTTGTAGTCCGGGTGGTCAAGGATGTACGCGATCGCGTTCTTGGCTGCTATGCGGCCCTCAGCATGCGAGCCTGAGGAGAACTTGTGGCCGGAGGCGCCGCAAATGTCGCCGCACATAAAGAGACCTGGCACGGTGGACATGCGGTTGTAGCTGCCGCCCGGCCATTTCTTGTTCCACTCTTCCGGCGCGCCGAGGTCTTCGGGACCGCAGCACCAGAATCCGGCGCAGCCGGCATGCGAACCGAGGAGATAGGGCTCGGTCGGCATGATCTCGGACGGGGTCTTGTCCGGCTCGATGTTCTTGGAGGCCCAGAGACCGGCCTGGCCGATGCACATATCGAGGAAGTCTTCCCACGCCTCCGCCTCGAGGTGCTTCACCTTCTTCTTGCCTTCCTTCTCGCCGAGCTTCTCGGTGAAGGACTTGTTGATCGCATCCATGGCATGGTGCGTGTTCATGAGGATCGGGCCCTTGCCCGCCTTCATGTCCTTCATCATCAGGTGGTTCCGGATGGCCGTGCCGAGGACATCGACATACTTGCCGTACTTGGCCTTGGCTTCCGCCAGGTATTCCGGGTTCATGCAATAGTCTTCACCGAGGCTGTTGGTTGCCTTGGCCTTGAAGAACAGGAACCAGGCGCCCACCGGACCGTAGCCGTCCTTGAAACGGGCGGGCACGAAGCGGTTTTCCATCATGGTGAGTTCCGCGCCGGCCTGCATGCCGAGGGCATAACCGGAACCGGAGTTCCATACCGGGTACCAGGCGCGGCCCTGGCCTTCCTGCGTCGACCGGGGACGGAACACGTTCACCGCTCCGCCGGCCGCCAATACCATGGCCTTTGCCTTGAAGATGTAGATCTTGTTCTCACGGACGCTGAAACCGGCCGCTGCTGCCACGCGCTTCGGGTCCTTGGCGTCATGATAAAGCTTCACGATGAACACGCGCTCATAGTGGTTGGTCTTGATGCCGGTTGCGGCGCGGTTGGTCTCCAGGGCCTTCTTCGCAGCTTCCGCCACGATGACCTTGTAGGACTCTCCGTTGATCATGATCTGCCACTTGCCTGAACGGACCGGCTTGCCGCCGTCCTTCAGCATGGTCTTGCCTGCTTCCTTTGCCTGGAAACCGTCGAGGGAGAAGCCGTCGTCTCCCATTTTCCAGATCGGGAGGCCCCATTCCTCGAAGAGGTGCACGGAATCATCAACGTGACGGCCCAGGTCATAGACCAGGTCTTCACGGGTGATGCCCATGAGGTCGTTGCGTACATATTTTACATAGTCAGCCGGATCATTCTCACCGCAATAGGTGTTGATGGCCGACAGACCCATGGCAACGGCGCCGGACCTGTCGGTCGCGGCCTTGTCAACCATGACGATCTGGATCTTCTTGGGATTTGCCCAGCGGGCGCCTTCGAATGCAGCGCCGCAGCACGCCATGCCGCCGCCGATGAGGAGGAGATCCGTCTCGATCTCTTCAACTGCCGGCTTCTGGCAGAACGAAAATGTACAAGTTTCTTTTTCCATTTGTCTGTTCCTCCTTATTTCTTGATTACCGGCATCGGCTTCGTGGTGGTGAAGAAGCCAACCTGTTTGAGTTTTGCGAAATCCGCTTCAGGCTTGCCCTTGTAGGGATCGACCGAGCCTTCAGCAGTGGTCCTGATGGGGAACTTGAACCGCTTCAGGATCCCGTTCCGGAACTTCACGGTCCACATGATGGAGTCCGTGCCCCTCATCGGAATAACATTTGCCCCCATGGGGGCAAAGTCCTGGTAGGCCCGGACTTCGATCGCCTGCTGCGGGCAGATCTTGACGCAGTTGTAGCACTCCCAGCACTGCTCAGTCTCCTGGTTCCACGCCTTCATGGTGTCCCTGTTCAGGGCCATGAGGTCGTTCGGGCAGATATACTGGCAAGCAGTCTTGTCCTGCGCCTTGCAGCCGTCGCACTTCTCTGTAATTACATAACTCGGCATGTTACTACCTCCTATCGTTAGAATAAAATGAACTGCTTCCGCAGTCGTAAACTTCTTGTTATTCCGAGCAACGCGAGGAATCTTGCTTTTCTTGATACCTTAACAGATCCTTCGCTTTGCTCAGGATGATGGTTTCAAACTATGAAACCATCACTTCTGCGTATGCGTGCCTTCCGCGTGGCTGTGCAGCTTGATCTCCACCTTCTCGGTGAGGCCCGCATAGTATTTTTTGAGGATCTCGAGCACTTCGGGGCGGCTGAAATGATCGGGCACGTTCTCGCCCTCGGAGAGCATCTTCCGGAGCTTGGTGCCGGACAGCATGAGCCGGTCTTCCTTGCCGTGGGGGCAGGTCCTCATGGAGGCCATGCCGTCGCACTTGAAGCAGTAGAACGTATGGTCGATCTTGAGCGGCTGGGTCTCGAGCGCGCCCTTCGGGATATCGTCGAAGATCTTCTGCGCGTCAAAGGGGCCGTAGTAGTCGCCCACGCCGGCATGGTCACGGCCGACGATCAGGTGGCTGCAGCCGAAGTTCTGGCGGAAGAGCGCGTGCAGGAGCGCTTCACGCGGTCCGGCATACCGCATTTCCATGGGATAGCCGCACTGGATGGAGGAATCCTTCACAAAGTACTTATCCATCAGGGTGTTGATGGCGTCAGCGCGCACATCGGCCGGGATGTCTCCCTCTTTGAGCTTGCCCAGGATCTGGTGGATCAGTACGCCGTCCATGGTCTCGATGGCGATCTTGGCGAGGTACTCGTGGGAGCGGTGCATGGGGTTCCGGGTCTGGAACGCCGCGATCGTGCTCCACCCCTTGTCCTCGAACATCTTGCGGGTCTGCTTCGGCGTCATGTAGATGCCCTTGAAGGTCTCCGGGAAGTGGGCCTCGGAAAGGACCTTTACGGGACCGGCCAGGTTCACATCGGGCTGGCCCATGACCTTCTGAACGCCCGGGTGTCCTGCAACGTCCACGGTGCGGAAGATCTGCTTGCACTCATGCTCCTTGTCGGACTTGGACATGGCATACTTCTCGGCCACCTTCATGGTGGCCATGATCGTGCCCGACTCTTCGTCCACGAGGGTGATCTCCTCGCCCTTCTTGAGCGAGTTGGCGAACTCGGTGCTCGCCGAGAGCGTCACCGGAACCGGCCAGAACGTGCCGTCCGCCATCTTGTACTTGTCGCACACGCCCTTCCAGTCCTTCTTGGTCATGAAGCCCGTGAGCGGGGTGAAGGCCCCGATGCCCATCATCACGAGGTCCGCGGTCTCGCGCGAGGAGATCTTGAGCTGCTTTAGGGTCTTGGCCTTCTTGAGCTCTTTCTGAAGGGCCGCCCCTTCCAGAAGAAGCGGCATAAGCTTCTTCTTTTTGCCGTGAGGCTTTACCAGTGCCATAACTATTTCCTCCTTACAAGAATTGTAAATATATATTCCACTGTGGCTGGAGGCCACAACTCTGTCCGCTTCCGCTTAGCCGAGGACGGCCGTCACCTTATTGAAGATGTCGTTGATGCCGCCCACCCCCATGACCGTCTTCATAATATTTTTCTTTGAATAGTAGTCGATGAGCGGCGCCGTCTGCTTCTGGTACACGTCGAGCCGCTTCTTGATGGTCTCTTCCTTGTCGTCGTCGCGCTGGAAGAGCTGGCCGCCGCACTTGTCGCAGGTTCCTTCTTTTTTGGGGGCTGAGAAATAGATATTGTACATCTGCTGGCAGGCTTTGCAGGTCCGCCGGCCGGTGAGGCGCTTCAGGAGGTCGTTCAGGTCCACATCGATGTTGAGGGCCACGGTGAGCGGCATACCCATGTTGGTCAGGATCTTGTCGAGGGCCTCGGCCTGGGCCGTGTTGCGCGGGAACCCGTCGAGGATGAAGCCGGCCTTGCAGTCGGGCTGTTTGATGCGCTCTTCGACGAGGCCGAGCACGATCTTGTCGGACACGAGCCCGCCCGAGTCCATGATCACCTTTGCCTCTTTGCCGAGGGGCGTTCCATCGGCCACGGCCTTGCGGAGGATATCTCCCGTGGAGATCTGCGGGATCTTATACTTCTCGATCAACATCTTCGCCTGGGTGCCTTTACCGGCCCCCGGCGCTCCGAGCAACACAACCCTTTTTGCCATAAGACGCAACCTCACATTTCCGCCACAAAGTCACTGAAGAACATTATTAATCCCGGCGCTTTGGTGGCAACTTTTTTCAAAAAAGTGATGCGGTTAAAAACTATAACGCGGGTCAGCAGACAAAATGTTAACCCGCCGTGAACGTACTTTGGCAGGGGGTACTATCGTTGAAAACAAGTTTTTTTTCAAGTTAAAAATTATAATTCAAATATTAGTTTTGTTTATAAACGACGGACGAGCGAAGGAATTCTGATAGTTTTTCAATGGCTTTTCCCCTGTGACTCAGACGGTCCTTCTCTTCAGCGGTCATTTCGGCGAAGGTCGGTCCATGCCCCTTTGGTATGAAGACGGGGTCATATCCAAACCCCCTTTTCCCGCGCGGCTCCCGGCCTATCCTTCCCGGGGCATAACCAAAAAAGGTCTTAAACCCGCCATCGGGAAAAGCCAGGGCCAGGCAGCAAACGAACCGCGCTCCCCGCTGTTCATCGGGTGCGTGTTTCAGATCGAGGAGAAGCTTTTCGTAATTCTTCGGGTCATTCCCGCCGGAAGCATCGGGCGCGTACCGCGCCGAATACACGCCGGGCGCTCCGCCAAGGGCGTCCACTTCGAGACCGGAGTCATCGGCCAGCGCAGGCTTGCCCGTGCAGCGGCATACCTCGACGGCCTTCTTCACGGCATTTCCCTCGAAGGTGTCTTTGTCCTCCACAACCTCGGGACAGTCGGGATAGTCCTCGAGGGAGAGAATGGTGATGGGCAGATCAACGATTATCCTTTTGATCTCCTCTATCTTCTTTTTGTTCCGCGTGGCGAGAACGATGTCCATGGGAAGGCGTACAGTATCACAAAAGGCGGGGCTTTGCAAGACGGTTGAAAAATCCGATTTTGAATCAGCAAGGCCTGCTCTGTTCATCTTTTTTTGCCGGAGCTTCAGCAGCCTGCTGAAAAAAACCCGCGATCTCTGAGGCGCAATAGAAAGCGGAGGGGGGGGAAATCCCTCCGCTTTTTACGTCGAATACGTTCCGCTTACTTCGCCTTCTGAGCGTCGTGCTTTTCTTTATAGATGTGCCTGCTTGCCCGGTCCTGCTCCCTCTGCAGCTTCTTCCGCTCCAGCGGCGTGAGCTTCCCGTCGGCCTTCATCCGCTCCTCGTCCTGCTTGATCCTGGCCTGCTCCCGCTCAAGCCTCCCGGCTTCGCGGGGCGTCAGCTCGCCGCTCTTTACACCCTGATTGACCCTCTTCTCCTGGCGCTGCTCCCGCTTCCGGACTACCGGGTCATTGGTGCTGCCCGCATAGAGGACCCCTGACAGCAATACCAGCGCTGCCGCACTTGCACAGACCTTCACGATAAATCCGCTCATTTCCGCCTCCCTGGCTTGTGACTTTGCTGCTTCTGAAAGCAAATTTTAACAAAAGCGGCTGCAGTGTCAAGGTAATAATACGCGGGGCGGACAGGGAATGCAACACCCGTTCATTCGCCAAGCCGGCCCAGATCCTTAATGCTTCATTTCTTTTTCAGCGTACCAGTTCCGCAATTCCTTCTTGAGGATCTTGCCCGTGGCGTTCCTCGGCAGCTCGTCGGTAAAAAGGAAGCGCCGGGGGATCTTGTAATGGGCCACGTGTTCCGACAGGAACTCCCGCAGCGCCTTGGGGGTCGCCTGCTTGCCGTCGTTCAGCACCACGTACATGATGGGAAGCTCTTTCTCCTCGTCATGGAGGACGCCGATCATGGCGCAGTCCTTGACCGACGGATGACGATAGAGCACTTCTTCGACCTCGTAGGGGTACACGTTCAGACCGTCAACGATGATCATGTCCTTCTTCCGGTCGATGATCCTGATGTAGCCGTCGGCATCGAGGGCGGCGATGTCGCCCGTGTAGAGCCAGCCGTCCTTGATGGTCTTTGCCGTGTCCTCGGGCCGGTTCAAATATCCGCGCATCACGCTCGGGCCCTTGACGATGAGCTCGCCCGGCGTTTCCGGCGGCAGGGGGAGGCCGTTGTCGTCGACGACGTTGACCTCAACGCCGGGGAGCGGAAGGCCCACCGTGCCCGGCTTGTTCTTTCCCTTCTCAAAAGGGTTGATGGAGACGACGGGAGAGGCCTCGGTGAGGCCATAGCCTTCGAGGAGCGGCACCTTGAAGGCGCCCTCGAATTCCCGGATGACCCTCACCGGAAGCGGCGCGGCGCCGGAGATGCAAAGCCGCAGGTTCAGGAGGAGCTTTATGAAGAAGGGCATGTCTTTTTCGGCCAGGATCTTGTACACCGTGGGGATGGCCACGAAAAGCGTGATCCGGTCCACGATGAGACTTTTCACCACCCGCGAAAAAGGCCGGACCGACGGCAGGAGCGAGATCGCAGCGCCGGAAAGGAGCGGGAGGATCACGCAGACCGTGTAGGTGAAGGAGTGGAACAGGGGCAGGAACACGACAAAGCGGTCCTTGTTCGTCACGCGTATGACCGCCGTCGCGGCGAGTGCGTTGGAAATGAAGTTCCGGTGGGTGAGCAGCGCGCCCTTCGGCCGCCCCGTGGTGCCCGACGTGTAGAGAATGGTCGACACGTCGTCTGCCGAGTTCCGGGAAAAGGTGACGCTGCAGTCAGGGACCAGTCCCGCGGCAGCGGTCTCGGAGAGGCTGAAAAACGAGCATGACCCCGCCTCCCGGAGTTTTGCAACGGTACCGGAGCAGTCGCCGTCGTAAAAGCACGTCGCCACGCCGGCATCGACGAGGATAAAATTGATCTCTTCATGGGTGAGCAGGGTGTTGAGGGGCAGGACAATTCCGCCCGCACGGATGATGCCGAAGTACGCCGCGATGTAGTGCGGGCAGTTGTGGCAGAGGATGGCCACGCGGTCGCCCTTCTGCATGCCCCGGCCCAGGAGAAAGGACGCATACACGTCGGCGAGGTGGTCGATGTCCCTGAACCTGAATTTTTTACCGTTGAATTTTATGAACGTCTTGCGGGGAGTAAGAGCTGCCCGCCTTTTGAGGATCTGGTCGAGGGGAATGAGGTCTTGTATCATAATGCATAAACATACCATACTTTTGTCGCAAAAGGGAAGGGGAAAAATGAGGCCGCCGGGCGTTTCCGATCAGGCAGGGAGCGCATATCAGCGACGCTGCATCATTTGTAACATGCGCTGCGCACCGGGGAAAAGACGGCTCGTTTCCGGGCGGCCCGCGGCCGTCAACAACGCCGGCTTCTTGACAATATACAGGATATGTTCTATCTTAATTGTAGGAGCGGTGTTTTTCCGGCATGACCAGGAAGGGGTTCGCGACGACACATGCCGGGAAGGAGGTGGCACATGATGAAAGAGAGAACAGGTATCGTTACGATCCACGGCAGGCCGCTCACGCTCGTCGGGCCCGAGCTGCAGGTCGGGGAGAAGGCTCCCGACTTTACCGTCCTCGACGGCGAAGTGAACGAAGTGCGGTTCGGTGATTTCAGGGGAAAGATCAAGGTCATCAGCGTGACGCCGTCACTGGACACGCCGGTGTGCGATCTGCAGGCGCGGAGGTTCAACCATGAGGCCGCATCCTTGCCCGAAGATGTGGTCGTGCTCAACATCAGCATGGATCTTCCCTTCGCGATCGTCCGGTTTTGCGCCACGGCCGGGATCGACCGGGCAAAGGCCCTTTCGGACCATCGCGACGCGTCCTTCGGGACGGCTTACGGCGTGCTGCTCAAGGAACTGCGGCTCCTGGCCCGTTCGGTTTTCATCGTGGACAAGGATGACGTTATCCGGTACATCGAGCTCGTTCCCGAGATGACGAACCATCCGGACTACGACAAGGCGCTCGGCGCGCTCGGAAAAATGGTCGGGACCGCGAAGGCCGCGTGAGGACCCTTAGGCGCTTACGCCTATTACATCGACAAAAGATTGTCGATCTTTGAATCGAATTCAAAACAAAAAGACGAGTAATTTTCTCGCAAAGACGCCAAGCTCGCAAAGAGAGGCCAATTGATTCGTTTTTTAAACCCAAGACTTAAAGGTTTTCTTGGCGTCCTTTGCGGCTTTGCGAGAGACGCCTTTAGCTTTTATCTTTTGGTTCCGGCTTGTCCGGGTTAGGGAAGAAGGACGAATTTTTTCTTCTGTCATCCCTCCTCTCTCGTCCATCCCTGATGTTCTCCGTGGCTCCGTGACGCTGCGGCAAAACGAAATCAGTACCCCGTCATCGAAAAATGCATGAAATCCTTCTGTCTGCCCGCGATCTCGCCGCCCCAGCGGAGCCCCATGGACGTGAAGGCCCGCACAATATCACCGCCCCTTTCCAGCGTTCCCCGTACGCCGGGCCGCCACTCACCGCCCCGCACGAGCCTGCATCGGGGGCCGAACTCGAGGCAGTGGTCGTAAAGGCCGTTCAGCTCCGGGTTGATGTCGACGGCCGTTCCGTAGGAATGGTTGCTGAACCCCGTGCGGTTGCCGGCGCCGTCCACGGGCCCCCGCGACCTGATAACGCGGTACCCGACGACCTCAAAGACCGGCGCCCCGCTCCGCACAAGGCCCTCGAGGGCGGCGCGCACCTGTGGCGCGATTTTGCAGCACAGGAAGAAGGGCTCCAGGGGAGGAACAGCAACGCGCTCCTGGTCTTCCCTGCACACCGTGCAGCCCGTCGCGGGATCGACCTCGTCCCCGGCGAGTTCGCTGTAGGGGTGGCTCACGGTCCTGGCATCGACGCTCCGCCTCAGCGCCACGCTCCAGCGCTGCGTCTCGTAGGTGCAGGCGGCCGGGAGCGGACGCTCATCGGCAAAGCCCCTCCCGGCATGGAACAGAGCGAGGATGCCGAGGGTCACGGCAATGACGTTTCCCATGAAGCAACTGTATCAGGACCGGTCCTGTTTGTCAAAACATCGGTGGTAATCCCTCAGTGACGGGGATACATGAGCAGGGGGCAGCAGCCTTGAGCGATAGACGCGCTTTTCAGTGCCCCGCAGATCACGGTAAAACCACAGCGCGAGCAGGACATCATCGTCCGCACCGTCACGCTCCACAATGCCCTGACCGTTCCGAAAGGGCTTGATGACGATACGCTGCTTTTCGTCAAACCGGGTTGCGATGCCGAGAACCCCTAAGGCATGAAATCGTGCACTGCTTCCTGCGCTGCCGCCTCGGCCAGCTTGTCGAACAGGGCGTAGACGTTCCGGATCTCGTACTCCCCTTCGCGCATGCCGAAGCTCCGCGTCACGGAGCGGCTCCAGACGACCTCGCCCGTGGCAACGGATATCATCCGCAGGCTGAAGCCGATGGAGGCGTTGTACTTCTCCACGGTGTACGTGCGCTTCTCCGCCGGGACGTTCAGGAAGTTCGACGTCCGGTCGCCCGGGGGCAGCGGGATCCCCTGCCCCCGCTCGCGCTCGTAGCGGTACTCCATGGGCGTGGACTCGTGCTGGAAGCCGGTGATCTCGCCCGCGAGCACGGCGTCGGCGCCCATGAGCCTGCCCGCTTCCTTGGCCGTCTTCTCATCGAGCGCGCCGGCCTGGCCCAGCGCCACCTCGCGGAGCGCGCGGTCTATCTGGCTCCGCTCCACCAGCTCGAACCGCCCCGTCTTCATGAGCTCCGACGTGAGCAGGCCGAGGACGCGGCCCGGCGCCTCCTTGCTTTCGGTATGGTTCTGGAACTCCATCACCGCCAGCCTGCGGATCCCCGCGGCCTTCACCGGCTGCTTTGCGCAGCCCTTGAACACGAGGGCGTCCGGGAGCTGCGGCTGCATCATGCAGCCTTCAAGAAGAACCAACGCGCAGATGATGCCGAAAGTACGCTTCATTATTTTTCTCCTCATGATTGCGGTTTTAAAATTCGTGCAATTCGCGTTCCTGGTCCCTGTCTTCAGTAGTTCCGGTACACCGGGACAAAGAACACCTTGACCCGCACCTTATCGTCGGCGCGTTCGTACACGAACAGCCTCAGCAGGAACGAGAAGAACACGTCCTCCCGCTCGCCCGTGGTCTTTTCATATTCCACAAGGGGCTGGAGCATGAACTTCGTGGACGTGGGCGTGGTCTCGGTGCGGTAGAGCCACCACAGCACCGACGTGACGGAATGGTATGGGTCCTCTTCGTGGTAGAAGAGCCTCCAGAGCAGGGAATACTGGACCCTCCCGGAGGGATACCGCTCATAGTGAAACAGCGGGAACAGGGTGAACGAACTCCGGCCGCCGTCTTTGGCGCCGTACCACAACACGGGGAAAAGAACGAAGCGCCTGGCCTTTCCGCCGTCACTTGACCAGTAGAACGGCGGCACAAGGGACCACGCGCTGTCTCCGCGGTAGGAATGGAAATACACCGGCGCGAACATGGAGAAGCCGCTGCTGCCGTCATCGGACCTGCGCACGTAGGTATTGAAGACGAGCGTGCTGCTCCCGGCAGGTGAGGCCGACCGGTAGAAGAAGGGAAACACAAAGGTGCGCGTTACATTCCGGTCCTGCTCCACGCTTCGGTAATAGAGGGGAAAGAACAGGAAGCTGCTGCGCCTGCCGCGCTCCGACCAGTACGTGTTGAGGAACCACGTATTCGTTCCATCGAGCCCGGAGGAGCGGTAGAAGAAGGGCAGCACGAAGGTGGTCGTGCGGTCGTGGGTGACGTTCCGGTAGTAGAGCGGAAAGAACGCAAAGGTGTTGCCGTCGGCCTCGCTGGACCAATACGTATTCAGGACAAGGTTCCTGCTCTCGCCTCCGTAGGCCGAGTGATAGAAGAGCGGGAACACGTAGAACCGGCTCCCCTCCCGCGACCGTGACGTGTGGAACAGCGGGAAGAAGGTAAAGTCCGCGCCCTCCGCCGAGCTGCCCCAGAACAGGGGCGGCACCACGGTGCGCGAACCCCAGGGCCGTTCGAAATGCCAGTACAGCGGGAAGACCACGGTGTTTGACGCAAGGGGATCGCGGTTCTTCCAGAACAGCGGGAACACCGCCGTCGTTGAATAATCGGGCCCCTTGCTGTGGTAGAACAGCGGCAGCACGCGCATGGACGTCTCTTCCGGCCCGGAGCCGAAGCTCACCAAGGGCCAGAGGAAGTGGTGGGACCGGAAGTTGGCGATGCGGTCGTACTCGTAGCTGTAGGGCCAGACCCGGAGCTTTCTCTTGTCCGGCGTTTCTTCCGAGGCGATGATCGGCCAGAGCACGGTGGTGTAGCGCCGGCGCTCGGCCTCGTCATAGCTCGTATAGTAAATGGGGAACGCCTTGGTGAAGATCACAAAGGGGAACAGGCTGTTCCACCGGCTTTTGCTGTCGGCCTTGTCCGTCGTCTTCCTGAGCAGGAGCGGCCAGATGGTCGTAACGGCCTTGTCCTTGTCCTCCTCAAAGGAGTACCACGGCAGGGCGTCGCGCCGGGTAAGGTCCGGCGAGGTGTAGCTCCGGTAGATGCGGCCGAGAAATGCGCCCTCCTCCACCGGGCCGTCCTTGGTGTAGATATAAATCGGCCAGAGCACGCTCCGGTACGCGGTCTTGCGCTCTTCGTTCTTCTCCGAATAGTAGAGCCAGAAGAAGGAGCGCTTTTCCGTGCGGTCCTCCTCCTTCTTCGAGATGTAGAGCGGCCAGACCACCGAGGTGTACCGCGTGTCCTCTCTGCTGTTTTCACGGTGGTAGTAGAAAGGCCAAAGGAACGACGTCTGCTTCGTGCCGTCCAGTCCCTTCTGCCACACGAAGAAGGGCCAGAGGAGCGATGTATAGGACGTGTCGCGCGTCTCGTTCCCGCGGTGATAGTAGAGTGGCCAAAGCACGGTGAGCCTGCGCGTCAACGTGCCCCCCCGGGCGTCGCTGGTGGACGTGAAGAAGGGGAAGAACTTTACGCTGTCGTAGTCCTTTGCATGGCGCTCGAAGTACGTGGGAAATGCGTACGTGAGAGACGAGCCTCCGCCGCGGGAATAAAAGTAGAACGGAAGCAGGGTGTTCACGTACGCTCCATGGTCCGTGGTGCGCGTGAAGAACGTGGGAAAGACGTAGAGCGCCCGTCCTGCGCCCTTTTTGGTGAAGTAATAGAAGGGCAGGAAGGTGTTCAATCGGTCGCCCGACTCTTTTTGGGACGAGAGGTAGGTGGGGAAAATGTAGACCAGGCGGTTGTTCCCTTGGCCCCGGGAATAGTAGAGCGGCAGGAAACCATGATACGGCACGCCCTGCTTCGTTCCCCACAGAACGTTCGGGAAAATATACCGGGACT
>ERZ1292625.832-Hain-H41-01um-R1-832-length-41705-cov-21_pt1 | contig 41705 bp, 46 predicted proteins | sample MGYA00564400_ERZ1292625 | MGnify/ENA primary metagenome ERZ1292625 (study PRJEB36523, sample SAMEA6512639) | groundwater metagenome | collected 2019-01-08 | study: AquaDiva: Metagenomics assemblies of 32 groundwater samples
CCATATGCTTGGATGTTAACGGTTAAAGTGATTCCAAGCTATTGAACCATTACGCCACCTTGATCCGGTAATCACAAGCTGGTTCAATGTTGCTCGGCACCGTCCAGGTATAAGTGCCGGCCGCGGCATCAAGCGGTGTGACGTAACCAGCAATTTCTTGATTGGCAATTTGCGAATCACGTTGCAAAAGCAAAACCACGCGACCCAAACCGGCCGGTGCCGTCCAACCAATGTTCATCGGCCCGCCACGGCCAAATCCTTGACCACCGTTGGGCGAAGTGAGACGTAAATTGCTGGTGACGCTCGGTGGCAAAACCTCAATCGTCCATTGACGATCGGGCGGGGTCGAAACCTGGCCAGTGTTCACGTTCTCGGCTCGCAAGAACAAGGTATAACTACCGGGCGTGGCGCTTCCCAAAATCTGGGCATCAAAAGTCACCTCCTTGGTTTCGCCAGGCGCCACCGTCACAGCTGGTAGCGGGTCAGGAATAAACTTCCACGGTACGACCTGCCCACCATAAAACACTGGCTTGAGCTGGCTAGGCCCACAAGCTGACGAGTCATTGTTCGTTAAGCGGGCCACAAAGCCGCGAATAATATCGCCCGGCTGACCGCTCACCAGCCCACCAAACGACGGCCCCGGCGGCCGACGAGTGCAAACTGAATCGATGGTGATAATTCCATCGCTAGTATCCTCTGGAAAATAATAGTTATCATCGGCAGCAATTAATTTTAATCGATATCTATCCGCCCCCACCAATAACTGTATGTTTTCAACACCGTCATTGGGTCCAACCCCTACAAGATAAGATAATCCTGGGAGCGATTCTGACTCCACATAGATGTGGACGCTCGTTTGGCTTGGCAAGTTCGCTGAACGCCAACGCACATTGATTGTCTCGCCATATTGATAATTGCCAGACTGCGGTGACAGAAGTTCGATCGTTGGTTTAGGTACCAAACTTATAACTCCGTCACTTTTATCAACATATCTCTGGCCGTTGAGAGTTGTTGATAGCTCTAAATAATATTGTCCGGCGGGGATATTGCCAGAAACAGTAATCTCCTCCGAACCATCGTTGGGTGTAGTATTTAGAAGCAAGTACTCACTCGGCATGCCAGCCAGATAACCAACCGGCAAAAGCTTCATGGTAATTAAACTCGAGGATGGAATAAAGCTGGTGAACCAGCTCATGGTTACAATCTCCCCATCATACCAATAAGTCGAACCGGGCTGAGACGTAACCGTAAGGCCCGGCGGCAAGTTGTTATCAAAATTAAAAGTTAATTTACTTTCGTCAGCCTGAATCACATTAATTCTCCACCCTTCGGGTGCTATTAGCGACGCATTGAGGTCAAGTGTCTCCTCATAACTTTCTTCTCCGCCGGGAGAAGCATCCACTAATTTAGCTGTTTCTCTGACGGTGGTAAATGTAGTACTTTTCCCGGTTTTATTGATTAATAATCCAGAACCATTATCTCCAAGCCATGGGCGGTACTCTAGATACAATACTCCTTCTCGTAATGTTGAAAGCTTGGCAAATCTCTGGCCAACACTATTCTTTAAAGGATCAATGACATAATTACCTGAACCGGTAACCTCAACCACCGAAACGTCATCAAGCCAACCAAGACCTTCTTTATAAAAAGCATTGAACTGGTCACTGCCATTTCCCATAATATCAACGCTGTTGCCATATTCTTTTTCAACACAGATACCGCCAAAAGACTGCTCGCCACAATCCCAACTATTAGCATGATGTACTCCGAGCGCGTGACCAATTTCGTGCTCGGTTGTCTCTAAATTAAAATTCTCTGGTCCGTAGTCAAGCCAAAAAACACTAGACTTAGAGATGTTGAAATACTTCCCATCAATCCAGTAGTCGGCTTTGCCGAGAGATGAGAAGCCGCCAGCAAAACCACAATTGTGATTAAAAACCAACAACAGTCGACCGTAATTATTCAGATCATCACTGCCGACAACTTTGGCTAAATCACCGTCTTCAATGTCGCAATCAATCAAAAAATCATCGTACCCGGGTAATCTGTACCAATCTTTGACCTTGCCAGTAAATGAAACTTTGCTGTAAGAGTTTTCTTTATAAAATTTTTGGAAGTCGCCGTTGAAGATGAGGTCGTTGGCCTCTTGGCGGGTAAATGGTCGCGGGCCGGAGTCGGCAAAATCAATTAGGAGAACGAGCATCTTTTGTTCGCCGGTCGCCTCCGGCGCGGGGGCGTCGGTGGTGACGCGGAAGTTGTCGGCCAGATCAAGGTCAGAAACTAAGGCCGTGTCTAACTTCCAACCGCGGGTCTCGACCTTGGCGCCAGAACGCAAACCAATCGGTTTGGTGGGGTAGAAATTGAGCGGCGCGGGGCAGGCTGGTCGGGATTAACTAACTCATAAAAATATTTAGAATTTTCCGGATGGGCAAAGTCGTCGGCATACCAAACATTGAGCGTGCCGCGGGCCAGCACCTCGGCCTCAACATAATTGATTGCTAGTGGCAGAGATTTTAACAATTCCTGCCGCTGCGTTTTATTCAACACCAGACGAAGAAAAGCCTTGGGATCGTCTTTGACCAGCAGCTTGAGCGTAGCGGCCCGATCGCGCAAAACTGTCTTTACAGTAGCGGCCAACGCTACTTTGTTCTTGGACGTTTTATACTGCCTAACTAGAGCCGCCAAACGGAGATTGAGGTTGGCAACATAAGCGGCATTAAGGCTACCGACGGTTGACGTCACAACCGGCGCCGTCACGGCCGCGGTTAAACCTTGAGAAAAAATCGCCTGCCCGCCCCAAGCGCCGAGAGCTACGCTGGCCGCGGCCAGCGGCACAAAAATAGTTACGAGCGCGAGAAACTTCTGCTTCACGCTCTCATTTTATGCTTTAACTATTTTATATGCAATGCGGTTTTTGTCTGCCGCATGAAATCTTCGAGCCTTTCCAAGCGATGCTGATGCTCGCGGAGAATTAAGTTTTCGATTCGATCAAGACGGGCCTCAATTTGAATAAAATGCTCATCGGCGGCGTCAAAACGCTTATCAACGGCATCAAATCTCTGGTCAACTCCGTCAAAACCATGCTTAACCATAACCGCGAGATCGTCGATACTAACATTCTTCTTAGGCATAATTGTTCATTATACGCCCAATGAAAATCTATGGGCAACCAACTAGTTCACGACCGAGCCAGGGGGAAGGCGCGGCGCGGCCGGCGCCGTTGAAAATGTCAACGAGCGCGATTATATCTTTGGGCGTCACGGTACCGCTCCGATCAATATCCACCGACACCAAAGGTCGCTCTTTTCCTTCCACGCCATTAAGATGATCAATCAATGCCATCTGATCAAGCTGACTAACGCGCCCGTCACCGTTAACGTCGCCGGGCAAATAACGCAAACACGCCACCGACCCACCCCACTTGGGTCTGATGGCCGTACCGTAACCCGGAACCAGCGGTCGGTCGAGAGCGAGAGTAATACGCTTGGAATCAGATGGATCATAGAACACGCCAGTGAGATCATAGCGTTCAGTGCCAGCCAAAGAAATTTCGAAATCACCAGTCAATTTGCCACTAACATTGTCTGAAAAAATAAGCGTAATTTGCTTATTGCCGGCCACCCCACCAGCGGCGTCAAGCGGCAAACGAGCATCAACCACTTCCGTGTTTGGCTCCGTGGCTACCAAGACCGGACCGAGTGAAGGCGGTGGCGGCGGGGCCGCATTGACCGTCAATAGCGCCTCGGACTCATCGCCATAAAACTGTCCGTCTGTGCCGATGGCTGAGACCCCCCAACGATAAACACCGCCCGAAATTTGATTTGTAGATAAATTAACTAGCTCCCGACCATCATTGGCGGCGGCACTAAAAAAAACAAAATCTGGCCCACCCGCCACGGTATTAACAAGCTTGATAGTCATCAAAGTAGATGCAGGAATGAGAACCGGATCGCTAACCCATTCAATTATTACTGGCAAGTCGGGTGAAGCAACGATATGCGTATCGGGCAAAACGAGGGTTAACGGATCAGACTGCGCAAAACTGACTTTAAAAGTAATGCTGTTGTTGTCTTGACTGACAATTGGTCCGACTGCCACGCCTCGAGCCTCATCAACCATTTCGCCAGCCACCAAACTGCTTATTTTCATATCACTCGAACCGTAGGTAGGCACATTGGGTCGCAAGTCGAGCAATCGCGAAAACCAAAAGTTCCCCCGACTATCGGTAAATGAGTGATTTATCGTTAAACCCTGAAAATTGTTGCTGTGCGCACCTCCACCCAAGATAGAATCGAACCAGACGTGAGCATCAAAACCATAATCCCGTCGGTATTCTAAATAATAAGGATGCTCATTGCCAATTTTGATCTTAGCAAATTTTATTCCGGCGGATTGTTCGAGGTTATTGATAGTATAAGTACCACTTTTACTGATAATTAACTGTCGATCCTCATCAACCCAACCCAAATAGTCTTTCTCGGCGGCATTGAAGTGGCCACGATTGGTAAAACCCATGGTGTCGTACGGATTGCCATATTCGTAAAACTCACACGGCCCAACGGTAGTGCCGCCGGCGCAGGCAATAGCATTGGCGTGGGCCAGTCCGAGCGCGTGGCCAATCTCATGATTAATGATGCCAATTTGCCCAACTAACGTCGTAGCATCAGTTAAACCCATTGAGGAAACGGAGTAGGGTTTATTGGGTACTGGACCGACCGACGAACAACCATGGAAACCGCCCGAGCGATGATAGGGTAAAATCAAAATTTCTCGGTAGTTATCGGGGTTAATACCGTCGGTCGAAAGCAATTGGCCAAACTGCAAATCATTAATTAAATTTAATGAATAACGACAGGGATTAGCCAGATAGTTGGCCAAAGAATCCATGTGATACCAACCAAATACATCACCTCGGAATGAAAGCTGATCGTAAGAATTCTCGGCAAAATATTTCTGAAAATCACCACTAAATAAAGTGGTTTCAACCTGTTCGCGCGTATATGGCCGAGAATTGGGATTGGTAAAATCAACCAGAAGAACCAACGACTTGTGTTCGCCGGTGGCCGGTGACACTGGCGCGTCGGCGACAACACGGAAGTTCCCGGCTACGGTGGTATCCGTAAACACTGTCCGACCTAATTGCCAGCCGCGCACGGCCACCCGCGCACCCGAACGCACACCAAGAGGTTGAGTGGGATAAAAATCAAGAGTGGCTGATTTGACCCCATCAATGATCAACTGGTAGAAAAACTTCGACTTTTCCGGCTGAGAAAAATTATCCTCATGCCAAACCTTGATCGTCGCCGTTAGATCAACTGCGCTCACCAACGGCCGGCTCGGCCCGGCCGCCATAAGCATTAGCGGGCTAGCCACCAAACCAATAATAACCAACGCCTTAGCCGTATATTTCATACGGCCATTACCCTACCAGTAGTAAGCCAAAAAAGCAACTAAGAATCCAGACGCAAAGCGGTTTTGGCCTGACGCATAAAATCCTCTGGCCGCTCAATGCGATCAAAACGCTTATTCACCTCATCAAACCTCTCGTCCACTTCATCAAAACCTTTTTTTGTGGCTAATGCTAAATCATCAATTTTTTGGTCAACGGCGGCAAAACCACGGCCAACCGTGGAAGTCAGGCCATTAATTTTTTGATCAACAGTTGCAAAACCCTTCTCAACTTTGGTAGCTAAGTCGTCAATTTTTTGGTCAACAGTTTTCTTGACTTTGGCCATAACGAACAAAGTATAACATAGCCCCCGCAACTAGTCGGGCCTGGAAATCCCGACCTTGCGTTCCAGTCGAGAAACACGAAGACGGAGATCGGATGTTTCTCGTTCATGAACCGCCACCACGCTTACCAATGGGCCAAGAGTAGCTTTGATGTCTCGAATATCCAACCTAATTCGATCAAATTCATCGGTCACGACTCGAAAACGACCGTCGGCAACACTTTCCGCCCCATCAAACCCGCGTTTGACCATAGCGGCCAAATCATCGATCTTCTGATCAACAGTTTTCTTAGCTTTGGCCATAGTGGCAAAAGTATAACACAGGCCAAAATATCCCTAAAACTCTAGAGTTCGCGCCAAGAGCCAACTCCTTGGATGTCTAACATACAAACCGCAAACGAATCGGCAGAGACTCCGCCAGCACCAACGGAAAACCAAACAACGCCACGATATGAAGAATTACAAACTGGACGATACCCTGAACCACCCAATTTAATACCGCCACCAGCTTGAAGCGGGACACCGGGCAGATCAACAAACCCGCCCACAAGACCCAAAATTAAATCCCCGGCAAAATAATTATTCGCCGTAGAGCTGTATTGAGAAATGCCTCCTTTTTCAATCATAATGGCATCTTTTGCCTGATCATCACCAACCACTATTAATTTGGCTGGTGATGGTGGCGCTACTAAGAACACGTTCTCTGGCATTAAATACAATCGACCATCAAATTTATTGATACCATTGTTACCAGATTGATAAAAACCTATCCCATTACCGGGCACACTGGCTTTTACCGCTATTCCACCGGGGCTAATTCCCATAACACCGGTGCCGTTCGGATCCGCGGTGCCCCCAGACAATAGATTATAGTTACCAATTCCGATGATAGCAGTTGCACTGCCACTGGTCTGGCCTTGAATTGCCTCGGCCTGAGATCCGTTGGCCAAAATTGCTGGTATGCCGTCGATACCCTTAACTTCGAGCTTGCCTCCGGGTTGAACTGTGCCTATGCCCACTTGATTACCATTGTGATAAATGTTTGAGGATGCTCTCCAGCCGCTACCATTATGGTAAAGAGTCTGACCGAGAGATCCACTCGGGAGACTAGCGGTTGAAGTGTATGACCCCGACCCACCCGTATCCGCCGCAATAGTGGCACCGATTTGGCCAGCAGTGTTAACTTGCGTAGACAGAACTCGCTGCAGGGCCGAGCGAAGCTGAAGAAAAGTCGAGCTGGTGGTTTGAGCCGCGGCTGGTAGGTAACCAAAGGTGGTGGCCACCACTATAGCCAAGGCAGCAAATAGCAAATATTTTTTCATGAGTTAGTAAACAATTATTAATAATCGTCTAAACGACGAACTAGATTATATTGTACTAACTAGCGCCCCCCCCCCCGCAAGCTACTGGCGGGTTTGGATGATTTTATCGGCCACGTTGGGCGGGATAATGGCGTAAGAATCAAATTCCATGGTAAAAGTACCACGGCCTTCGGTCATGGAACGCAAAGTCGTTACATAACCAAACATTTCGGCCAGCGGCACCTTGGCCCGGATGACCTTGAGGTTAGAACGATCTTCCATGCCCTCAATTTGCCCGCGCTTGGCTGAAAGTTGACCGGTAACATCACCCATAAATTTATCGGGCACGATCACTTCCACCTTCATCACCGGTTCCAGTAAAACCGGCTTAGCGCGCCGGGCCGCTTCCTGTACGGCCAAAGAACCGGCCATTTTGAAGGCCATCTCCGACGAATCTACCTCGTGATACGAGCCGTCATAAAGTTCGCACGAAACATCCACCAGCGGGAAGCCGGCCACCACACCGCGCTCCAAACCCTCCCGTACCCCCTTCTCGGTTGGACTAATATATTCCTGCGGCACCACACCACCCTTAATGGAATTGATGAACTCGAAGCCGGCCTCGCGCGTAACATTTTTAGGTAACTTTTTACCTTCGGGCCAATTTTTCTCCATCGGCCGGAGTTTGAGTTTAACGTGACCATATTGCCCGCGCCCGCCGGACTGCTTGATGTATTTACCTTCGGCCTCGGCTTCGGCCATAATGGTTTCTTTGTAAGCCACTTGCGGCTTACTCACGTTAGCATCAACGCTAAACTCCCTCTTCATACGATCGACCATAATTTCCAAATGGAGCTCGCCCATGCCAGAAATAATTGTTTCCATAGTCTCGGGGTCGGACTTAATTCTAAAAGTTGGATCTTCGTCCGAAAGTTTTTTGAGGGCCATACCCATACGCTCTTGGTCGGCCTTGGTCTTGGGCTCAATGCGCATCGACACCACCGGCTCGGCAAATTGAATTCGTTCCAACACGATCGGATTAGCTTCATCACACAAGGTGTCCGATGTTTTGGTATTCTTCAGCCCCACAATGGCGGCAATCTCACCAGCATAAACTTTTTTCACCTCTTCACGATGATTGGCATGCATGCGCACGATACGGCCAACCCGCTCTTTTTCGTTGCGGGTGGAATTATAAACGTAGGAGCCGGCCTCCAGGGTGCCAGAGTAAACGCGAAAATAAGTGAGTTGGCCAACAAATGGATCAGTTTGTAACTTAAAAGCCAGCGAAGCAAATGGCGCCTGATCGGAAGCTGGTCGCTCCACCAATTCCTCCGTGCGCGGATCAATGCCCGTCATCGCCGGCACATCAAGCGGCGACGGCAAATAGTCGGCCACGGCGTCGAGCACTAGCTGAACACCCTTATTCTTAAGCGCCGAACCACAAAACACCGGCACAATTTGGCCAGCGATCACCGCTCGTCGCAACAAGCGCTTGAGTTCATCAATACCGGGCTCCGTTCCTGCCTCCAAATAGGCGGTCATGGCCGCCTCATCGGTCTCAATAATTTTTTCTACCAATTCGTGGCGATAAGCTGCCGCGGTAGTGGTCAAATTTTCTGGCACCACACTCATTTTCACGTCGCGCCCCAACTCACCCTCAAAACTGTAAGCCTGCTCTTCCAACAAACCAATTACGCCAGAGAAATTTTCTTCCTCCCCAATCGGTATCTGCATCCGCACGGCTTTTTTAGTTAAACGGTCAAGAATAGTTTGAAAAGATCGTTCAAAACTGGCCCCCATTCGATCCAGTTTGTTTACAAAACAAAGTCGCGGCACATGATATTTGTCGGCCTGACGCCAAACTGTTTCTGACTGCGGCTCCACACCAGCTACCCCGTCAAACACCACTACGCCGCCATCCAGCACCTTAAGCGAACGCTCAACTTCAACCGTGAAATCGACGTGTCCGGGCGTATCAATAATATTGACGCGCACCGTCCGCGACTTATCGCCGCCGGCGTAAGTTGGAGTCCAGAAAGCGGTGGTGGCGGCGGCGGTGATGGTAATGCCCCGCTCGCGCTCTTGCTCCATCCAATCCATGGTGGCCGCCCCCTCATGCACCTCACCAATTTTGTGTGACACGCCGGTATAAAACAACACCCGTTCGCTAACAGTGGTTTTACCAGCATCAATGTGGGCAATGATGCCGATGTTTCTAACTTTCTCCAGCGGATAGTCGCGCTCCATGGGCCCCAAATTTAGCGCTTAACGTAAGACCGAGCAAAGTGGGCAAAGGCGCGATTGGCTTCGGCCATGCGGTGAATTGTTTCTCGTTTTTTGATCGCTTCACCCTCATTTTTGCTAGCCGCCAAAATTTCTTTGGCCAATTTGGCTCGCATTGGTTCCCCCTTTTTTGACCGCGCCGCCTCCACGATCCAGCGCAGGGCCAGCGTTAAGCGGCGCGCTGGCGACACTTCGTGCGGAATTTGGTAATTAGCTCCACCAACCCGCCGCGATCGCAACTCCATCACCGGACCGGCATTTTTAAGAGCTTCCTCGAAAACTTCCAGTGGCTCAATCTTGGTAATTTCTTTAATATTGGCCAATGCCCCATACACCAAACCGCGCGCCGTGGCCTTCTGGCCGCGCATCATCAAATAATTGACCAATTTAGAAACTTTAATCGAGTCGTAAACCGGATCAGCCACCAACGAACGACGATTTTTGACTTTTCGACGCATAAAAAATTATTTGGCTTTGGGCCGCTTGGCGCCATACAAACTGCGACCTTGGCGGCGATTCTCCACCCCTTCGGCGTCAAGCACGCCACGCACAATGTGGTAACGCACCCCGGGCAAATCTTTCACTCGGCCGCCACGGATCATGACTACCGAATGTTCTTGTAATTTGTGGCCAATACCGGGAATATAGGCCGTCACCTCCAGACCGTTGGTTAAACGCACCCGAGCAATTTTGCGTATCGCCGAGTTGGGCTTTTTGGGAGTCGTTGTTTTAACCTGCACGCAGACACCGCGCTTAAACGGCGCTGAATAAAAAATTGGCCGATTTTTGAGCGTATTAAAACCACGCGCCAAAGCCACCGACCGCGACGGCCGACGAGTGGTACGACGCTTACGCTTGACCAGTTGGTTGATTGTGGCCATGAGCCAATACTCTACTATCCCGCGATTACATTTGCAACATGAGCAATGCTGGACCAACAATAAGATTAGACAAAAACCACACTAATTGGGTAATGAGTGGACTACCAACTAATAATAGGACGAGGATAAAAATTAATCCGTACGACTCCAGCCACCGCTCGAGCCAATAATAACGATAGGGCAACAGCGCCACCAAAATGCGCGAACCGTCCAATGGTGGCACTGGCATTAAATTAAACACGGCTAACATTAGATTAACCAACACAATGTGAGCAAAAAGCGGCGTGGCCGCGCCCAAACCCAATGTGGTAATGATACCGAACCGAAAAGCTAAACCAAAAATGATAGCTAAAAGCAAATTGGCCGCCGGGCCGGCGACCGCCACCAAGGCCGGGCCGGCCCGACCAGCGCGTAAATTATGCGGATTATAGGGCACCGGCTTGGCCCAGCCAAAAATAAAACCCGGAGAAAACGCCAAGAACATTAATGGCAAAAGCACCGAACCGAACCAATCCAAATGACGAAGTGGGTTGAGTGTTAAGCGCCCGGCCAAACGGGCGGTTGGATCACCCAACCACTCGGCCACGTATCCATGAGCCACCTCATGGATTACTACCGAGCACAACAATATGGCTAAACCAAAAAATAATTCGATTGGCATAAAAGCTAATCCATGATAGCATGCCGGATCATGAGAGTTTGTCCAATTTGCACTAAAGGAACAATGGTTGGCGGTGGTTACTCCAATCGCGTTCGCGCCACCAAGTTTAATCCAATCCCCAAGCGTCGCCGTTACCCTAATTTACAATGGGCGAGTTTACCCGACGGTGGCCGACTTAAAATTTGTGCCAGTTGTCTCAAACAAAACCGCCAGCACTATTTAACTAAGGTTAACTCGCGACCATCAGTTTCAAAAACAATATCGCCCACTTCATAAGTCAACAAGTGGACAGCGCCGATTTGCTCCAAGCTAGCTAACACTTCGGCATGCGGATGACCGTAACTATTGTCACGACCGGCGGAAATAATCGCGTAATCGGGACGAACAGACGCCAAAAACTCGGCCGAGGTGGAAGTGCGAGAACCATGATGACCAACTTTTAGCACCTCGGCCGCCAAACTAGAATCATCCGCCGCCGCCAAATAACGTTCAATCTTTACTGGTGAATCACCTGTCAGTAAAAAATTGATTTGCCCGTAATCTAGCCGCGCCACCACCGATGCTTCATTCGTTTCCCAGTTGGTCGGATCGCGATCGGGAAACAATAATCGCAGATAGACTCCACTCTGCCGATCCAGCACCACAGTTAAACCGCGACGACCGACAACAATCGGCACCTGCTTGCCTATCAAGATTGACTTGAGATGGTCGTAAACCGTCTGCTGGGCGCGAACACCCGACTCGATAAAGTGCAAAATTGAAAATTGTTCGGCCACATCAACTAGGCCACCGATATGATCAAGATCGGGGTGACTGGCCAATACCACGTCCAAACTCCGATCGTAAAAAGGCATCACTCGACCCAAAGCTCGAGTAATTTGTCGACCACGGCTACCGTCAATTAACAGCTGATTGCCGTTGGGTGCCTCAATAAAAATGGCGTCGCCCTGACCAATATCAAGAAAGATGACGCGCAAACGAGCGCCGTGGTCGGCACGAACGAGAGCCAACCACAAACCAATGTTAGCGACCAGTAAAACGAGACAAATTTTGCCGCGCATGCTCATGATAGAACCACAAGATTATAAAACCATAAATTACAGCAGCCGCCCAAACGGGAAAACTTTTTACTTCGAGCGCAGCCAGAGGTAAATCGGCAAACCACTTAACCACCGCCAATTGATAACCGAGGATTGGGTAAGCGAGGGCCGCCGTGATGACATTAACACTAGCACCAAAACCTAAAACCATGGCCAGTGGGATCGTTGGTAAAATCAAAACATTGGTAATCACTGCCGCGAGTGAAATCTGATTAGTTTGGTAGAGCAGGAGCGGAAAAACAGCCAATTGGGTAGCGACGGTCGTAATAAAAATGTCGCGTACACCCCAACGTACCGGCAACCATAGCCAACGGCCAACTAATTTTTTTTCTAAAACTGGCGCCAAATAAATCAAGCCAGCCGTAGCTAATACGGACAATTGGAAACCGAGGTCAGATACTAGCAACCAAGGATTCCACAATACCATCACTGTCGCAGCCAAACCCAGAGCAGGCCCGGCTTGATATAGTCGACCAGTCAGGCGGGCAGTCAAAACAATCAGAGCCATAATGGCGGCCCGAGCGGTGGCGGCCGACGCATCGGCGAGCAGAGCAAACAAAACGATGCCGAAAGCGGCCGGCAAAAAACCGAACGCTCGCCCCAACCAGTTGCCGATCAAAGTTAAATTGTAGCCCGACAAAACAACGATGTGGCTCAAACCAGTACGACGAAACTTCTCCGACCACTCAGCACCCAATGATTGCTTGGCACCAACTGCCAGACCGGCCGCCAAGGCCGCCGCCGGTTGAGGCAAATTGGCATTAAGTCGCTGAAGGAAAAAATGTTTTACGCTGATTAATTTAGCCCGCCAGGCCCAACCATGACCAGAGGACAAAAACCTGACTTCGGAAAAATTCACGCCGTAACTACGCCGACGGGCGGGATCGTTGAGTTCTAATTTTTTTCCACCAACAATTTCTACTCGATCACCATAATGCCAGTCTCGAGCACGAGGTACGGTAACCAGTATCAAACTCCTTAGACTCGAGGGGCGAACTAGCAATCGAAGAGACTGATCACCGTGCATCGGTTCGGCCACCACCACTCCGGTCCACTGCGTCGCGGTCACGACCGCACTCGCGGCCAACATTTCCGATCGCCACGATGCCGCCGACCAAGATGTTCGGGCTAAACCCAGAGTCATGCCGAAAAAAATCACTGCCACGCTAACTAATATGCGCCCTGAACCACGATCTAGGCGGCTCGCCGACCACAAACCAAAACCAAACGTGAGACCCAACCCCGCGACCGACCAACCAAAAGAGTAAACTGACCCGGCCATTACCCCCAACATTAATCCGAGGAGCAAAAATGACTTATGCACAATTGTGTTGCCAGATGTTTTAGATATAATACAGCCATTAATGATTAACCACTAGGAATGGACTCCCTAAAAGAAGAATACGACGAACACCAATGTTGGGGGATGGTAGCCTCGATTGACCTCTATGGCTGCGATCCCCAACTGATTAGCAATCCCGCGAGTATCCAGCAGTTGATCGATGGTCTGTGTGCGTCAATTGACATGAAAAAGTTTGGCCAGTCACTAATCCAACGTTTTGCCGAAGGCACGCTGGAGGGCTATTCGGCCATGCAATTTATCGAGACCTCATCGATCACTATGCACTTCGACGAAACAAAAAATCGAGCTTTCATTGATGTATTTTCCTGTAAATTCTTTGCGCCAACCATGGCTGAAAATTTCACAAAAAAATTTCTTAAGGCCACCGACTCTAAAGTAACACACTATTTCCGCCATTAGACTCGTCCATGGCCTCATTGGCCAAAGCATCGGCGGCACCATTATCTTCTCGAGGAATATGGCGAAACTTTAGGTGCGGAAAATATTTGACTCGCTCGTTCCAAATTTTTATGAACCACGGCCCCAAGCGTTCTTCCTTGATCTGGTACTGCCCGGCAAGCTGGCGAGCTACCAACTCACTGTCTAAACGAACTTCCACGTCATAATTACTCAGCTGATCTTTGCCAACAAATTTTTTGGCAGTATTGAGGCCCAATAAAACAGCCTGATACTCCGCCTCATTATTGGTCGTCACACCGAGCGCTTGACGCGCCGTGGCAAGCACTTGTCCCTCGCCATTTTGCACTACCACGCCGGCGCCGGCCGGGCCGGGATTACCTCGAGCACCACCATCAGTGTAGATAACTAATTGCTTGGTCATGGCTCTATCTTAACCAGCTGGTTCCCAATCAACAACTCGTAAACGCAACTCCCGTCGACCACGCCAGGTTGATAACTCAAAATTAGCCAAAAGATTAACCCGCTGACCCGAACCAAGCTGCGGCCGATCGTTAGAGGCAAAAAAATTTACCGCTTCAATCGGGGCGCCCGACGATTGATTAAATTGCCAACTCCAATGTTCAGTCGCTCGACCAAAGGTTCTAAAATGACCAACCGTCAACTCGCGTAATAAAAAGATCGGCTTAGGATTGCCAACCCCAAAGGGACTCAAACGTGAAATTAATTGGTGGGTATCCCAGTTAATCTGCTCGAGAGATAATTCCGCGTCCACCAACACTTTGGGGATCGAAGAATTTTTGGGTAATTGATTGTGAGCGGCACTAAGACGTGGCGCCAGTTCACCCAAGCGATCGGGAGCCAGAGAAAAACCCCCAGCCATAATGTGACCACCAATATTTAAAAACAAGCCGTCATCACCAGTCGGAGTCATCGCCGCCAAACGCATCAATTCCACAACATTAACTTGGCCATCCGACCGGCACGAACCCTTGATCATTCCCTGACCGTTGCGCCCCCACAAAAATACCGGGCAACGATACTTATCGGCCCAACGGCTCGCAACCAAACCCAAAACTCCGAGTGGCCAATCGTCGCCGCCCGTCACCAACACGGACCCGCAAGAATCAGCGGTCTTGGTTAGACGTTCCATCAAACCACTAACGGCCGCCTTGCGCTCCTCATTTTTTTCTTCCAAATGGCGAGCTAACGATTCGGCCTCCAGGGGGTCGGTGGTTGTTAAAAGTTGATAGGCGCGATCGGCATGCGACATACGACTAGCGGCATTGAGCCGCGGGCCGATAGTAAAACCAATATCGTCCTCCGACACCGTTTCCAGATTAAGCCCCGCGCCGCTAATCAATCGACGTAAGCCAATTCGTGGTGTGCGACGCAAAACACGTAAACCAAAATGTACCAGAGCACGATTCTCTCCCACGATCGGAACCAAGTCGCTAACAGTGGCAATCGCCACCAGATCAAGCAACCAACGCTCCCAACCAAGCGGTAAATTAAAATCGCCCGTAGTAATCAACGCTTGGATAAGCTTGAAAACCACACCTGTGCCGCACAGACCCTTAAACGGATAAGGATCATCGGGACGAAGCGGATTAATGATGGCTAGTGCTGGTGGCAAAACCACTGGTGATAAATGATGATCAGTGACGATAACCTCCATCCCCAACTCGCCGGCCAGCCTCACTGGTTTATAATCAGCAATACCACAATCAACGGTCAACAAAAGCTTAACCCCGTCTGCTCTTAGGTCTCGTATCGCCATCTCGCTTAAACCATAATTTTCTTCATGCCGATGCGGCAAATAGACCCGGAAGTTACTGTACCCCACCCGCCGGAAAAAAGCGTCAAGTATGGCGGCACCCGGCACGCCATCAGCATCATAGTCGGCAAAAACTCCCAACCGTTCTCCCTTTTTGATGGCTTGAATTAAGCGACTGACGGCTATTGCCATATCGGTTAGCAAAAAAGGGTCATGCAAATCATTCAAGATGTTGGGTGCCAAAAATTTTTCTGTTTGATCTAAACCAATCTTGCGGCGGGCCATCAGGGAATCCAGCAGATTATCGCTGGGTCCCTCCGGTACGAGCCAACTTTTTTTCATCCCGGCCATTTTAGCATATAATACTTTTGTGAATTGTGTTTTTTGCCGAATCGTAAAAAAAGAACTGCCGGCCCATACTGTTTTCGAAAACGATCACTGGCTGGCCTTTTTAGATATTAAACCAGTAAACTTGGGGCACACTCTGCTTGTGCCCAAAACTCATTACGATAATCTGCTTGACTTGCCAACCAATTTAGCCACCAAAGCATTACCGCTAATACAAAAAATTGCCGCCGGAGTGCAAGGCGGTACCGGCGCCGCTGGTTTTAACCTTGGTCTAAACAACGGCGCCGCAGCGGGGCAATTAATCAATCACGTTCATTTCCACATTATTCCCCGACTGCTCGGCGATGGCCATCGTCACTGGCACGGCCGCACCATCCCCAGCGACGAAGAATTAGCCGCGGTGGAGAAAAAAATCCTCTCCGCACTCGAAAGTGCGGAGAGGACAGGGTGATTTAGCTACTTCTTTATTGAAAACCAGAAAAACCTACCTGCTAAGTGCGTATACCCAATACAACCCACTCTGATTGACTCTGTGGCAATCGTCCCCAGAAAAAACCCCAAGACAACTCTAGATTGCCAATCACCGGGGTCAAAACGGCCAAGAACAGAGCCAGAACAACAACAGACTTGACCATATCGGCAAAAAATTATCTGCCTAATAACGACCTTGTATTACCATGGTACTCCCATGGGTAATCGAGGTCAATCAACATCAGTCAAGTAACTGTAGGTGCGTTTCAAGCTAATCCCCTGCGGATAATCGGTTTGCCAGCTCTCCACCATGTAGGTTTGAGCGTTAATAGCGAGATTATCTTTGATTCCCGAATCGTCGGTGCGCACACACTCAACCAAGTAACTGCCGCCATTCTCTCCACACCAATAGATCGCCCGAGATTGCAGTATCATTTTCCCCCAAACCGCAGCAACATTGCTTTCGTCTTTTGCCAGCGTTGATGCCAACTGATCATAGGCCGTTTGTAACTTGAGAACCAGATCAAATCTGGACAAAGCATGGCCCCGAATCGTGTCAGAGCTAGATGGTTGCACTTCAGACCAAATACCTGCTGCCGCCAAAAAAATTGCCAACCCCAAGATCTCGCGCATTTTTTCTACCCTTCCTAGCATTCTTGCCGATCCATCCCAGTTTTTAACGAACTATCACTAAACTCTATGCTAAATCAAAGGATTTTAGAGGTCAATCAAATTTAAATCAATCAACCGTTAATAGCTTCTAAGCCGGGCAAGGTGCCGGTGGCAAGAAATTCCAACATGGCGCCACCGCCGGTGGAAACAAAGTCAAAATTATCAAGATTATTAAATTGGCGCACCGCCGCCACGGTGTCGCCGCCGCCGACAATCGAATGCGCCACGCTACTAGCCACGGCTTGGGCCACGGCCGCAGTGGCCTCGCCGTAACCATTTTCAAACAAACCCAGCGGACCATTCCAGATCACCAAGCGAGCCAACTTCGCGGCGGCCGCTATTTTTGCCGTGGTCTCGGGTCCAACGTCAACAATGGTGTCGGTGGACGAAACTTCCGCTGGTCGGGTAGCTCGAGTAACTCCGCCACCATCACGCAACAAAACATCACTGGGCCAAATCAAGTGTGGATCAACGATCAATGATGCCGGTAATTGGAAGCTGGTCTCCAGCAACGATTGGCCCACCGAATATCCGCGCGCGGTAAAATAAGCGTGAGCTAAAGCGCCAACCACAAAAATTTGGTCGGCTGTTTTTAGCAAACGATCAACTAGGGGCAATTTGGTAGAAAACTTGGCCCCGCCAAGAATAACCACGAACGGCCGGTCGGGCTGGAAGGCACGCGACAACTCTGCCACTTCTAATTTAAAACGCGGACCGAGATAGGTGGGCAAAAATTTAGGCACACCAACGATTGAGGCGTGACGCCGATGCGATGAGGCAAAAGCATCGTTGATAAAAACATCGCCCCAACCAGCGAGACGACGGGCCAATTGTTCATCATGGGTCATTTCTCCGGGGTCACGGCGTAAATTCTCGGCCAACACCACCCGACCAGTGAACGCAGCGGGATCATCAAGCGCTGACCAATCAGCAACAAAGGTGATCGGCAAAAAATCATTCAAACGCTTTGCGACCCCAACCAAACTCTGACTGCCATCAACACCCAAGTGGCTAACAACAACAACTCGAGAGGCCGAAGCTGCCAGTGATTGTATGGTTGGCAAAACCGCCTGCAAACGATAATCGTCACCAACCGCTGGCAAGTTTAAATCCAGCCGCAATAAAACTTTTTTGCCGCTTAAACTAATTGGATAATTTTCGTCCATGACTTGATCGAGAGCGAAGCTCGTCCCACCAACAAACCGTCGGCCTCACCGGCGGTTAAAAAATCGGCGACGTTCAATTCGTCCACCGAACCACCATATAGCACCGGCAAATGCCGGCCAACACGACCAATTAACTGGCTGGCCACTCGACGGATAAATAATTTTTGTTCCAAAAAACCGGCTGGGGTGTCGCTCTCTGTGGCCTGCGCACCAATGGCCCAAACTGGTTCATAAGCTACGACCAAATGACCAAGCATGGCGCGGGGCAGTTTGGGCAAAACCGCGGCCAATTGCGCCTGAATAACCTTTAAATACTCGCCCCGCTCGTCACGCTTAGTCTCACCCACACATAAAATAACTCGCAAACCCAAACGCAGTGCTAAACGAGCCTTAGCGGCCACCAGCGCATCATCTTCACCGAGCGCCCGGCGCTCGGAATGGCCAACCAGTAAATAACGGGCGCCGACATCACGCAACATCGATGGCGAAATACCGCCCGTCTCGGCGCCCGACGCCGCGGCCGCGGCGTCTTGGGCACCGAGCCACAAATTGGCCGGCCGCTCACCGGACACTAAAATTTGCAAAAACACGGCCGGCGGACAAATTACTAATTGAACATTTCTCGCCCCCTTCGCGGCGCGCCGACTAGCTAGCCATAATTGCCGCGCCTCGAGTACGGTGATTGGATTCATTTTCCAATTGGCAACCAGCAACTTTTTCATCACTCAATTTCCTGCCAATCAGTAATGGCAAAAGAACCGCCCGGACCAGAAGAAAAGGTTAAGCTGGCCAAGCCACTTTCGTAGGTGACAACAGAATTATTGTCCATGGTAATACCATGGGCCGTTGCTTCTTTGGCTTGAGCATTGTTGGAAAATTTAATTCGCCCACGACCAGCATAGTAAATCACTCCCAGAGAACCATTATCGATGTTAACAATCTCTTCGCTGGTCGCATCTTTGGCCCCCAGAACCATAATGTAACTATTGGCCTGACCAGAACCAGCAAAGGTACAGTTGTTCGAAACATTGATTACGCTATCACCGATCAATAATCCGGAACTACTGCCATAACTAGGATCAAGTTGAACCAAACAACCGTTAGAAAGATCGATGTCCCCCGCCACCCACACCGTGCCAGTTATGGTCAACGTGGCGTTGTTGCTTAAAATAAGTTTGCCGGTAATTTTTTTGGGTCCAAGCGAGGCACTGGCTCCATTGGTCAAAGTGTAATCACCAGTATAAATCCCGCCCGCTACTGCTGCGTTCTTCCAATCAGTAATAACACCATCCGAAATTGGCAACTCAGCTCGAGCTGGATTTTCCACCAAACAATAACCATTGGGACAAGCTGAACCGTGGATGTTGGTAGCAACAAAAGAATTAGCTCGGCCGGTCCCACTAGTAGAATCACCGATTGTCATTCCTTCAATTTTAGTATTAACACCACCCAGCCAAACCTTGGAAGCTAGGTCCCCACCAACATTTGTCCAAACCGGACTACCCGAACAACAATTGCTAGTATATTTGCCAGTATTACCGGCATAACCATCAGTAGAGTCTTTGCGCCAATTCCAATAATTGGTGTCGGAATGGGAACCATAATCAAGAACCAGCCAATACTTATTACCGTTATTTAGCGTTGGCGGAGAAGCAAATGAAGCATCTATCCAAGACGGAGTAATGCCGACCGAAGAACGAGAAATGACGGCGGTCGCCAGAGATGAAGTTGACGGCTTGTCATCATTATCGCTCGCTACTCGAAGAGTTAAGTCTGCCGTCGGATTACCGACCTTGGCCAGATTAAGCGACACCCGATTAAGTGGGCCAGTGGTGCCGGCGGTGAAAGATTGGGCGACGTCGCGATTGGTGTTGGCCGTAGCAAAGAACTGATCACTGTTGGTGGTTGTCCATTCAAAACTCGGGTCTTCGTTGATTCCTCCGGCCACCGTGGCATCACCAGTAATGGTGGCCCCATTGGCGCCAACAATGTTGTAATTGGCGTAAACGTTGCCATTAACACGAGCATTATTACCCATAGATAAACCACCATCACCAACTTGGATGCCATAAAAAAACTGCGGGCTGGCCGTAGAAACCTCCAAATTAACTTGTAAATTGCGTTGACGATCATCTCGATCACCAACGATTGTCACGGTCCGACTATTGCCCGACGACGCCACCTGCACATCAGCCGTGGCATTGCCCACCGACAAAGCATAAGAGCTTGAATAAGCGAGGTTATTTTTTATGCGATACGTTACATCTTCGGCTCCGGCCTCGGCAGCATAATAACTTTCGGTCGACAAAATAAGATCACGGGCCGTTTTAGCGTCACGAACCGTTGGAGCAACAAAAGAGCCGAGCAATCCTACCGACATCAGGGTAAAAAAGATCACCGCTGTTAGCATAGCTTGTCCCGACTGATGATTGATCATATTTAGTATGAGCCACGCAAAATTGCCGTGGTATAAAAATTTTCGACCCGCGGCGGACTAACGCGGCTATCGATTAATGTTAAGTCAACCTTGACCGCTTGGGAATTGGCCGTCGCCACACGACGAAAAATCAGCGAGCTAACGGTTACTGTGTTTGGCGTCATGCCCGTCGGAGCCAAGGCGCCCTCCTCAATAGTTAAAACGCCACCACTAACAGCAAATGAAACCGTGGCCGCCGCTCCACCAGCATCAGTAGTATTGAGCTTTAATCGCCCGGGGCTCACACCAAGCGTACTACCAGTAAGATCAACATTGGTGGCCAACTGAACTTCCCGAACCAAACGCTCCAAAACAATCATGCCCGAAGTCATTAAGTTACGGTCAATCTTTGATCGCGTAAAAGAGCGCGAGCTGGTAAGTAATAAATTCGTGAGCGTTAAAGCCACCACCGCCAAAATCGTTAAGTAAATCAACATTTCGATTAATGACAGGCCGCGACGATGATTGGCAAACATATTTTAGTTAACAAATAAATCGGTTAAATAAGTACTAATCGTGCGCGTGGTGGTAGCCGCGCCCTGCCGCCAAGAAACCGTGAGGTCAAGTTTTTTGCTGTTAGCGTCAAGCGTACCAGTCGGAGAAATATTTTGGCTGCCGTCACGATAAACAGCGCTGAGACGAAATTTTCTTTCAAACAAACCGTCTAAAAAAACATTGGCTGCGGTGGACTGCCATAAATTACTGGCGGTATTGTAGGTTAAAAAATAATCAGTATCTACCGACAAAGCACCAATGTTGGCGTCCCAACCATTATCACGCATCAACCGCACAGCTTCGACCCCTTCGGCTAACAAAAAATTAGCTTGCGTGAAATGCAAATTAAGATTGTTGAGCTTAAGGGCGCTTTGAAAGGCGGCGGTTAAACCAAGAGCAAAAGCGGCCAAAATTGCCGTTCCCACCACCACCTCCCAAAGCACAAAGCCGCGTTTAAACATTTAATCAACAGTAATTACGCCAGTGGCGCTCACGGTGACCGTTTTGGCCTGCGCCACGTCAGAACTAAGCGTCACTGTGAGTGTGCCGGACTGACTAGTTTTGCCCGTCAAACGATTAAAAATCATGTCCACACCTCCACCATTTAAGGATATCGTGGATAGAGTCAAAAGACTATTTAGTTCCAACACTTGATTACTGGCGGCGCCAGCGACATACGTGGATCCAGCAAACAACGTGGCCCGACTAACCTCAAGGTGCACACCGTAAACCGTATCGCCTTCCGAGGCCAAAGTTTTGGCCCGCGCGCTAGTAATCAAAGCCGCCAATTCACCAGCACCACCACTCAATGCTTGCTGGGATCGGAACGAGACGAATGGCGCAAGCACAATTCCCACGGCCAAAGCCAAAAGGCCAATCACCATCAGCATCTCAATCAAAGTAAAACCTGTTTTCATCACAAGCTTTCAGTCAGTGAATAAATCGGCCCGAGCATCGAGATGGCAAAAAAACCGACGGCCACGCCGATGACGATCATCAGCAGGGGCTCGATCACGGTGGAAAGATTTTTGGTCGCCTGATCAACCTCGTCCTCATAAAAATGCGCGGCGCGCAAGAGCATGTCGGAAAGTTTGCCAGTTTCCTCACCCACCTCGGCCAATTCGCCAACCAAAGGCGGAAACAGTTTCTCCTCCTGATGAAAAAGTACCGAGAGCGTCTGCCCTTTCTCCACCTGGCCACCGGCGATAATAAGCATTTGCTGATAATAATGATTTTGACTGACTCGTTCGGTAATAGTCAAAGCTTCAATGAGACTCACACCAGCAGCAATCAGCGAAGACAGGGTGCGCGTGATCAGAGCCGAATTATATTGCCGCACAATCGGCCCGACGAGCGGGAAACGCAAGGCCAACCACGCCAACCACCGCCGGCCGCGCGCCGTGCGCCGGCCGCGCAAAAAGCCGGCGACGACCGATAAAACTAAAAACAGGGCCAACAAATAATGATTGACTAAAAAATTACTCAAACCCACCACCAAGCGCGTGGACAATGGCAACTCCACATTAAGTTCTTTGAACAACGAAGTGATATTGGGCACCAAAAAAATCATCATCAAGGCACCGATAACAATGATGGCCATAATGATGATCGCCGGGTAAATCATTGCCCCACGCACCTTGCGTCGCAGTTCATAACTCTTAGCCATTTGATTACCAACGGTTTCCAGCGCCCCGGGTAAATTACCAGACTCTTCTCCAGCGGCAGCCATAGAAACAAAAAGCGGTGGAAAAACATCGGGAAAAGACATCAGCGCACCATGAAAACTAGAGCCAGCACCGATAGCTTCTTCCAAAGATTGAATGATTTTTTTAAAAGCTGGCTGGCGTGTTTGCCGCTCAAGCACATTAAGAGCTCGCGACAAGGTCAATCCAGCGCTGATCATCGATCCCAAACTGGAAGCAAAAATAATTTTATCCCTCAATCTTACTCGCGAGATAAAATTTAAACCGGCTAAACCACCACGGTGGGCCAACTTGCCTTCCGGCTCGGCCGAGATCAACGTTACCCCCTCGGCTCGCATCTCGCGTGCCAGAGTAAATTTGTCTTGTGAGTCTCGCGTGCCACTCGCTTCCTCGCCGCTTATTTTACGTCCACGATATTTAAATTTCATAACTTATTCCGACACCACTCGCAACACCTCTTCAACGGTGGTTACACCCCGCGCCGCCTTGTAAATCCCATCTTCCAACATGGTGATCATGCCCTCTTTTTTGGCCTGCTCTTCAATCTTGGCCGCCGACGCCCGACTTAAAATTAATTCCTTGATCGAGAGCGACATATCCATCACTTCGTGAATACCGATTCGCCCCTGATAACCATCGGCGCAATCGGCCGAAGGCTTGGGACGAAAAAAGGCCACCTTCGACCAATCAGTACCGGCTTTGACCACCTTTTCTTCCACCAATAACGCCATTACCTTATTTAAATCCACTCGTTCACCCAAAGACTTAATTTCCGTCGCTGATAAGAAATAACTTTCGCGCGTGTCACACAGCCGGCGCACCAACCGCTGACCAATAATAACACGCAGAGTAGAAGTGATTAAAAAATCCTCGGCTCCCATGTCGAGCAGACGGGGCACCGTGCCGGCGGCCGAGTTGGTATGCAGAGTAGAAAGTACTAAATGGCCAGTCAGTGCGGCGTTGATGGCCAAACCCACCGTTTCCTGATCGCGAATTTCTCCCACCATAATAATGTCGGGGTCCTGACGCACCAGTGCCCGCAAACCATTGGCAAACGATAGCCCGATATCGGGCTTAACTTGAGTTTGATTAATGCGCGGCATCTGATATTCAATCGGATCCTCAATGGTGGAAATATTAACGTCCGGCGTGTTGAGAATATCCATCAACGTATAGAGAGTCGTGGATTTGCCCGAACCAGTGGGGCCGGTGGCCAAAATCATGCCGACCGTCCCGCGCAAAGCTTTGTGAATGCGCTCGAGGCCAATACCATGAAAGCCTGACTGCTCGAGCGTGAGACCATGAGCCGTGTCGGGCAGTAGGCGCATCACAATCTTCTCGCCAAAATATGTTGGCAACATAGAAACGCGAAACGATACTCGATTGCCCGCCGAATCAATCTTAAAACGCCCGTCCTGCGGCAAACGCTTCTCGTCTAACCGCAAATTGGCCAAAATTTTGATCCGCGCGGTGATGCCGGAAGCGGCCGCCCGCGGCAAAACCATGGCGTCGTGGAGCACGCCATCGATCCGGTAACGCACCACCAATTCAGTTTCAAACGGCTCGATGTGAATGTCGGAAGCGCGCTGAAGAATAGCATGCGAGAGCAAGGTATCAACGATGCGCACCACCGGAATGTCTTCCGCCAGCTTTTTGAGCTCGCCCTCGCCCACCTCGCCCTCCTGGCCGCCAACCAGCGGCTTGAGTCGACCGGCCTCAGCACTGATGATGTCGCCAAACTCGGCCCGCAAACTCTTTTGGTACTGCAATAAAATATTCTTGATCGACTTGGTATCCGTCAATCGCGGTAAAATCTTGAGGCCCACGCCTTTTTTAATAAACTCGATCGATTGCAAATCCTCCGGGTCAAGCATGGCCACCTCAAGGCCGGTGGCTGTTTTGTTGAACGACACAATATTGTGCTTGCGGGCAATCGGCTCGGGGATTAAAAACAGGGTGTCACGGTCAATCTTTTGTTTATCCAGCGAGATAAACGGTATGCCTAGCAAATAGGCTTTAACGCGACGAAACTCGTCTTCGGAAATTTTGCCACTAGCAATCAACTCTTCCTCAAACGGATGATCCTGACTGGTGGCGCTGGTCAAGATCTTTTCCAAATCCACCGCCGACACCAAATCCGATTCCACTAAGAAGCTTTTAAGCTTCGCCGCATCAAGCCACATGGGCTAAATTATAACAGAAATTTGAGATGACGGTACAGCCTATTGACGGTAAAGATCGTCTTGCTATAATGTGGGTACCAGACTTGAACGGCATCCCTCGTGGGTGCCGTTCGTTGTTTAGATAGTCTTTTTCTCTTCGAATTCAAGCTGGGTGCGAAGATATTCAAAATCTCTAAATTGACCGCCGGCAAATTTGCGAATCTCTTTAGCCGTTCTTGGTCCTCGAGCCAGAACCAGAACTTCCTTTTTGTTTCCCCGCAAAAATTTCAATACCGGCAAAAAATCCCCATCTCCAGAGAGAACAACGACTCGATCAAAAGAATCACGGTCACGCATCATATAAAACGTCATATCGACATCACAATTTGCCTTTCGGCGGTAGTTCCCGTCCTCATCTTCAAAAGTTTTTACCGGTTTCAAGACAAGGCAATACCCAAATTTTTCAAGCATTGAGTAAAAACGCACGCGCTTTAAATGGTGACCCATCAAGGTGAGTTTAGTCTCGGTCATCTCTTTGCCGTGACTCTTGACGACGACAGTGAGATACTTTTCTAAATCTTTAATTGGCACAGAGTTGTTCTCTAAATAATCGAAGGGGAATTTGTAAATCTCAACTCCTCCAAAATAGTAAATCGTAGATGTTTGGTATTTCTTTTTGAGATAACTCCGTAATTTTTGGTAATCTATACTCCAACCGAGAGATTTTCTGCCTCCATAAAAAAGGTTTGAGGCGTCAATGTAAACGTGCGTCTGCATAACAAAAAAATAGTGGGCTCACTCCTTAAACCAAAAAGCTCTTGAGCTTCGCCGCATCAAGCCACATGGGCTAAATTATGCATCCAGTTTCTTTTTTAGCTCCTCAATCTCTGCTTGCTGTTCTTTGATCGCCTGCAACAATACCGCCGTCATGCGACCGTAATCAACCGACCGATAACCTTTCTCGTCCACGATCACTACTTCCGGAAATTCTTTTTCTAACTCTTGCGCGATAAAACCAATATATTTACCCTGACCCGCGGTAGCTCCATCTTCGCGTAAATCGTATCTAACGCCACGCAAATCTTTTAAATTATCCAAAACACCCGAAAGCGTGCTCACGTTTTTCTTTAAACGCAGGTCCGAGCTGGTAAGCCAAGAAAATCCGGCTTGTACACGTCCGTTTCCACCATAAACATCAAGAACCTGGCCCGGTATCATTGTGCCAATTCCCACACTGACCGCATCTGCGCCAATACCCCCCAACACCATCGCATTATTGGCATCCACTTTAGCGTTATAGCCAATAGCCACCGACTTGGTTCTTTGCGTACTACTAAAAAAGCCAGTGCGTGAACCGAGAAAGGTATTGGACGAACCCGAGGTTACGGCATTCGAAGCACCATAGCCAGCTTGATAACCAACCGCAACATTGTTGTTACCCGTACCACTACGCAACGCCTCCGAACCCACCGCCACGTTTGAGCCGCCGCCGCCGCTGGCCATTAATGCCGCCGCGCCAACGGCCACGTTATTACTACCAACACCACTCTGCATCATAGCACTGGCACCAATAGCCGTGCTCGAAGCCGCAGCACCTACGGCCAACATGGAATCAACGCCAACCGCTGTATTGCTTGACCCCGATGAGATATCAAATAGCGCTTGTGATCCCACACCGGTATTGCGACTGCCGGTTAAATTACTACTACCGGATCCCAAGTAACCCATAATCCCGAAGCCAAGGCCAGTGTTTCTTGCCCCCGTGTGAGCCACGCCAATTTTCCCCGCCGACATTCCAACAAATGTGTTGGGTTCGGAACCACTGCCTATGTAGGCATGAATAAAATTGAGACCATTAATCTTAATTACCCCCACGGAACCCGAGGAACTAGTCGCTGGTAAACGAATATTGCCATTGACCTCTAACCTATCATTCGGGTTTCCGGGCGTGTTTATGCCAATATTGCCATTATCAAGAATTTTAAAGAGGTCTAGGTTGTTGAAATCCTTAACAAGAACAGCCTGACCAGTGCCCGTGCTGGCACCGCGAACAACTAGGCGAACGTCAGGGTTTGCACCGCCCGACGGCAAGCCAACCCCAAGATTGCCCTCAAGAAGATTGTAGGATGCGTTCGAGCCAAACCCACCGGCACCAGTAGTGGACACTAAAGCATAGACTCCGTAAGTGCCGCTACCCCCAGACGAAAGGCCACGTAACCCACCTAACCCACCGTAACCATAAACTCCTATCGTCGTTGCGCCATCATCACCAGCCGCAAGTCGCGCCTTCGCTGGAGGAAGTGGGGCTAATTGACCAATAATCACTTGGCCATTTTTGCGATCAATGTCGGTCGTATCGTTTGGCAAAGAACCCGACGTGGTGGTCGCTTTCCAAAAATTGTCCGCCGCCGGATTCTGCCACGTGGCCAAACCGTTAGCGTCAGACTTGAGAACATAACCGTTAGCGGTGCCGGTTCTAGCCGCACCTTCACGGATTCTAACAGCGCCATCAACATCAAACAATTCTGGACCGTCGGGCGTAATAAACTCCGTGATAGGGCCAACGAGTAATTTGTCGAGTGTATTCAGCAAACCATCCACCTGCAAACCACCGGCCTTCTGCTGATCAACGCTAGAAGCATTGATTGGCTCATTGCAACCAAAAATAGTATCTGGACAATTAGTCGGCGCGCCGAGAGGGTCCGTCCAAACGGCTAACGCATAACTACCACCGGCGCTGATCACCAGAGCAAGAATAATTACTTTGAACCAAGTGGGCATGAGATTTTAGAAGCACAGGGCGCGACAAGCGCCACCCTCGGCCTTTAACTTCCACTCCTGTGCCGCCGGGCCAACTTCGTAATCGTCGCTACCAGCACCGGCTGATGTGGGGTAAACCGAGCATCGACCCTGTTGGATAAAATTAGGTGTATCGTTAATACCCTGAAGGAAGCAAAACTTATAACTACCGAGTGTTCTGGTCGAATCTTTGCTGGCAAAGAAACTTTTGGCTTTTTCCCCACTGTCGCCGCTAATCACATCAGCACAAACCCATGTTTTGGTTCGATCATTATATTTATAAACCTGACCATCACGGCTACAGCCGTTCAAGCTAATAACCGGATTGTTCTCCACCAAAACACTAGCCAAGGGGGACCGGGCGCCCACCTCACTAATGCCGCTAGTTGGACTAGTAGAATCCGCCGGCCAAGTCTCTCGGCAAATTCGACTACCCGTTGAACCCCTAAGGCACAGTTGGTCGGGCGTTAATTTGCCGGATATGGTCACATGGCCATTGTCGTCAACGTACAAACCCTCGTCATTCGAGCCATCGCCATTAATCCTGTGGCCATTCATTTTTAGCGTTTGAGTTGCAGTATGATTACCCAAATTATCGCCATTACCGGACCCGCCACCACCACTGCCAGTAGTACCCAAACTTGATCCACTAACACAATTATTACCGCTCTCGTCACAATATTGTGTGGCCCCCACAGCACCATTTACCTTAAGACTTAAAACGCCATTACCAAAACTATCGTCGTAATTCACCTTCACCCCCAGCCGCTGGCTAACAATAATGTCCGACAAAGACTGCAGCCAATCAATATAAAGCGGGCCTTTCTTTTGCTGCAAGGCGCCACTAGCATTTATTGGGGCGTAGCAACCCAAGTCTTCGGCCACACATTGACCCTCCTCACTACCCAGTGGATCACGCCAACCATAAGTTTCATCCACGCTACCTCCATCACCACCACCGACATTAACAATCTGGAACTGCTCGCTAAAATCATAGCAACCCTCACAAAAATTATACTGAACCAACATTTTATAATTACCAATCGGCAAAGCTGATGGCACCGACCAATCAAAGCTGGTGGCATTACTGTTACCAATAAATGTCTCCCAAGAATTCTGGTCGGCAACATTACCGGCGGCATTAACACGCTTCAGGCTGAGTGATATGCCGTTCGTAGATGGAGTGGTAGTAAGAGTCCATCGGATAGTATATGTCTCCCCCCGAACCCACTGGGCGCCAGCTGACGGTGAAGTAACGTTTACACTAAGAGTCTGTTGCGATCGAGCCGCGGGGGAAAATATTTGGATAACCGTGAGGGTGGCGAGGAGCACAAGGGCAGGTAAAAATAATTTTTTAAACATAACTTTTTTAAATAATTAATTATTGTCTCGTAAAGCATTAAAAATGCGTTGCTTCTCGGCTTCCGATAAATCCGGCGAGGGAGCCGAGTGCAAGGAATCAAAAATCCTCGCCTTTTCCGCCTCGGTGAGCGTGGAGGGCGCTGGGGCCGAATGGAGCGCCTCAAAAATGCGTTGTTTCTCGGCTTCCGACAGTTCTTGTGGTCCACTGGCAGGCCGAGCGCCAAACCGCCCCCAACCTACAATCATTACGATTACAAACACCACCGCCGCCAAGAGTAATAAGAAAAACAGCGGGTGGCGCGATTTGCTCTCGGCAACTAGTGGTGCTGGTGGCATCTCCTCCATAGCTAAAATTATAACAGCCAACCGCCTAACCACAATTAGTTGCCATGTTGATAACTTGGTAGTAGTATGTGAGTGTCTGGCAGAAATGCTGTCCGCTCGGCCGAGTCGGGCAGTTTTGTTTAGAAAAACCAAAATTATATTGATGATTGATCTAAAAACCATGAAATCAGCCCTCGACCAGCTCGAGGAAGAGCGCGGCATCGACCGCGCTAAGGTCATTGGCGCCATTGAGGACGCCCTCACCGCCGCCTACAAAAAGGATTACGGCAAGCGCGGCCAAATTATTCGAGCGCGCTTTGACCTCGATACCGGCCAAGTGGAGTTTATGCAGGTCAAAATCGTGGTGGATGAATCGATGCTCAAGTCGGATTCGCCGTCCGCCGCGGCGGAGGACGCCGACGCCGAGTCCGCCGTGGCGGACGAAAAAATCGTCTTTAACGAAGAGCATCACATTATGCTTAGCGATGCTCGCAAAATTAAAAACGGTGCCCAGATCAAGGACGAAATTGTCTTCCCGCTTGAAGCCAAGGGCGATTACGGACGCATCGCCGCCCAAACGGCCAAACAAGTGATCGTTCAACGCCTGCGTGAGGCGGAAAAGCAGTCAGTAATGCATGAATACGCCGGCAAACAAGGCGAGATCATCACCGGCAAGGTGCAAAAAATCGAGCGCGGCAATGTGTTTGTGGACTTGGGCCGCACTACCGCCATTTTACCCTACGAGGAGCAGATCCCGGGTGAATATTACCGGCAGGGCGAACGCCTCCGTGCCTATCTCTACTCGGTGGAAGAAACGCCGCGCGGGATCAACTTACGTCTCTCGCGCTCGCATCCTAAATTTGTTGAGAAACTTTTTGCCATTGAGGCGCCGGAGGTGGCCAGCGGCGTGGTGGAACTGCGCGCCATTGCCCGCGAGGCCGGCTCACGGTCTAAAATTGCCGTCACTTCCAGCGAAGCAAAGATTGATCCGGTGGGTTCCTGCGTCGGCCAACGCGGCGTGCGCGTTAACACCGTTATTAATGAATTGAGTGGCGAAAAAATCGACATTATTGAATGGACGAGCGACCCAGCCAAATTTATCGCCAACGCCCTCTTGCCAGCCAAGACGGAAAAAATTGATCTCCGCGACGAAACCAAAGAAGCCAAGGTGGCTGTGCCCGCCGATCAATTTTCTCTGGCCGTGGGCAAGGGCGGACAAAACGTACGACTGGCGGCCAAACTGACGGGTTGGAAAATTGACATTGTGTCGCCGCAGGGTGAAAATAGCGGAGAAACTAATCATGAACCTGTGGCATAATCTCGAACCGGGCCGGGCGGATCTCATTAACGTTATTATCGAGATTAATCGCGGGTCGAAAAATAAATATGAGATCGATAAGACTACCGGCCTAATCGCCCTCGACCGTGTAGCTCATACCGCGCAAGACTTCCCTTTTGACTATGGTTTTGTGCCACAAACCCTGTGGCACGACGATGACCCACTGGACGTGATCGTGCTCACCACCCATCCCCTTTTGCCGGGCGTGCTGGTGCGCGTGCGCCCCGTTGGTTTGATGAAAATGGTTGATAGCGGCCAAGGCGACGACAAACTAATCTCCGTACCAGCCGATGATCCGCGCTGGGAAAGTGTGCGCGACCTCGGCGACGTTAATACTCACACGCTCAAAGAAATGGAGCACTTTTACTCCACTTATAAAAAATTGCAAGATAAAGTAGTGACGGTGAACGGCTTTGAAAATCGGGCCGCGGCCGAAGCCGCTTTTGCCACTGGTGTCGAGCTTTACAAGAAAAAATTTAATCAAAAATGATTCGACTCAACACGCCCAACGAGAACAACATGTTCCAGCCCGGCCTCGACCAGCGTTCAACGGGGTCCGCTGGTTCACTGATCGCCATTGTAGTGATCATTTTAATCATCGTGATTGGTGGAGTATATTTCTTGGTCCGGCGGGAATTAAGCACGCCCCCACCACCACCCGTTGAGCCAGCTTTTAATGAGTCGTTTTTTGTGACTCCCGCGGCGCCGAGCACAACCGAGATCAGCGATGAGCTCATCAGTCCGTAAGCTCGAGCGCGGCGAAGTGCAAATCGACGGCGAAATTGACGCCATCGTTTTTGAATCTTTTCGCCCCGCGGCAGTAAAAAATCTTAATGACCGGCACACAATCAAGGGCTTCCGGCCCGGGCAAGCGCCCGAGAAGGTGCTGGCCGACGCCATGGGTGAGGAAACAATTTTGAACGAGATGGCCAAGCTGGCCTTCAGTCAAGCTTACCCGGGGCTCTTAGCCGAACATCATATTGACGCCATTGGCTACCCATTGATAACGCTCACCAAATTAGCGCGCGGCAATCCGCTAGGCTTTAGCGCTCGCACGGCGGTGGCGCCGGTGATTACGCTCGGCGATTATGCCGCCGCCGCTCGCGCGGCTCTAGCTGAGCCAGTGGCCGCCGACAGCAAGGATGACAAAAATGATGAAGACAAAACGGCCGACAAGCATCGTCTAAAAATCGCCCAAAAAATTACGAATGAAGCCAAGGTGGACTTGCCGGAAGTGCTGATCGCCGCCGAAACCAATAAAATTTTGGCCGAATTTCGTTCCAGTTTGGAACAAGCTGGCCTCAAATTTAGCGATTATCTCGAACGCATTAAAAAAACCGAAGCTGAACTTAAAGACGAGTGGCGGCCGGTGGCTAGCGAGCGCTTAACCATGACCTTGGCCTTAGCAACCATTGCTAAAAAAGAAAATATTTCCCTGCCGGCCGAAAAAATTACCGCCGAGGTGGAGCGAATCTCCGTCGCTTACCCCGATTTAGATAAAGAAAAAGTCGCCGCCTATGTAAGCGAGCGACTTATGAACGAAGCTGTTTGGCTGTGGCTCGAGAATCAAGGCAAACGCTCCACCAGCACACCCCAAGTTTGATCCATTTTACCATTAAGCCTCTCGACCCTAATCTCTTGCGCATAGGGCTGTAATCCATGGCCGCTAACAATGTGACAGGTTTTCATAATTCCACTGTGACCACAATGAGCGTAACCAGCCAGTGGCGTCACTTGGTGAATGTGAGAAAACAGTAAAATACCATCAACCACCACCGCCTCGTGCGCCCGTTTATAGCGAGGGCCAAATTGTTTAACAAGAGCTTCTTGGCGTTCAAAACTCTCGCCCAAGGCAAAGGGTCGCCAGTTGATCAAGTGCCAACGCGCGCACTCATTCTCCAGCACCGGCAAATCGCAGACTGCCTTGGGCTGTAAACCCGGCGCATAAAACAAACGCCAATCGGTATCCTGATGAGCATTGGCGTACGCAGAACTGCGCAACACAATCTCGGAAAATGGCACTAGTGGTTCGAACTGGGTCAAATCATGGCGCCCGTAAAGCAGGGCCTGACGTCGGCTAATCACCCGCTTGTCACCCAAAATTTTACGCGCCACCTCCACCCTGGTTGTCACATCAAGCTTGTCCCTATCTTGCTGGTAACTTTTAAGATTCCAGTACTTGTCGAGCCAACTCATATTCCCTCCTTCCGGCCCGTGGCCAAATGTTTAAAATTCAGAGAACTAACCACCCTTACCACTAGCAACCCGCGCCCACCCCGTCAAGCACCCGTAAACCGAAGTCAGACTTCCAACATGAAGCTGAAAAATGTGTTGTAATTTGTAACGTTGCTTTTTTGTGGCAGTTGGGTATAATCTCGCCATGCTAATTCCAACCGTTATTGAGAAGTCGCCGTTTGGTGAACGAGCTTACGACATTTATTCCCGCCTATTGCGTGACCGGATTATTTTTCTGGGCGGGCCGATTGATGACAATGTGGCCAATATCGTGATTGCCCAATTACTTTTTCTGGAATCCGAAGGGCCCAAAAAGGACATCACGCTGTACATCAATTCGCCGGGCGGGCAGGTCACCTCCACCATGGCCATTCTCGATACCATGGAATATGTTAAGTCAGACATCTCCACCGTCTGCGTGGGATTAGCGGCCTCCGGTGCGGCGATCATTCTCTCTGGTGGGCAAAAGGGTAAACGCTTTGCCCTGCCCAATGCCGAGATAATGATCCATCAACCGCTCGGCGGCACCGAGGGTCAAGCGTCCGACATCGCCATCACGGCCAAACAAATCCTGAAAATCAAAGACAAGCTCAATCGCCTACTCGCCAAAAATACGGGTAATAATTTAACTCAGGTAGAAAAAGACTCCGACCGTGATTACTATATGTCGGCCGAGGAAGCCAAAAAATACGGCATCGTAGACGACATCATTAAATCTAAGACAGCTTAACTAACCTTTAGTGGACTTATTCAATATTCTTTTAGTCGCTGGCACGGCCGCGCTCGGTGGCATAGTTTTTGGCTACTTTTTGCGCTGGCTGATCACCCTAGGCCAAAAAGGGTCGATCGAACTGACCATCAAGCAAACCATGCTGGAGGCCAAAGATCAGGCCCAAAAAATAATCGACCGGGCCGACGAACAAGCCGAAGTAACATTGCGTGAGATCAAAAACAAAGAAAAAGAAAAGGAAACGGAGCTCAAAAAACGTGAGGATCGACTGATTAAAAAAGAGGATTTCCTCGACAAGCGTCAGGGTGATATTGATAAAAATCTGGAGGAAATAAAGGTTAAGGTCGAGGAAATAAAAATGGCAAAAGAAAAAATCGCCACACTGGAAACCGAGAAACGTGGCGAACTAGAGCGCATCTCCAATCTCTCGGCCGAGACAGCTCGAGGCGAACTAATGAAAACTGTGGAAAAAGAAAGTGAGGAAGACTTGCAGGTTCGCTGGCGAAAACTGGAGGCCGCCAACAATGAACGACTAGAGCGCCGCGGTAAAGATATTTTAGCCACCATTATTCAGCGTCTGGCTAACTCCAACGTCACCGAAGTCATGTCGACCGTAGTGGAAATTCCGTCAGACGACATCAAGGGTAAAATCATTGGCAAAGAAGGACGGAACATTAGGGCTTTTGAAAAAGCGACGGGCGTGGAAGTGATCGTGGACGACACACCGGGCTCAATCGTACTATCGTCCTTTGATCCAGTGCGGCGACACATTGCCAAAATGGCTCTCGACATCCTAATCTCGGACGGCCGAATTAATCCCGCCCGCATCGAGGAGGTGGTGGAAAAATCGAAAGAAAATATTGCCACCATGATTAAAGAAAAGGGTGAGCAGGCCGCTTACGAAGCCAATGTGTTTAACCTTGATCCGCGCATCATTTTAATTCTTGGCCGCCTACACTTCCGCACCAGTTACGGGCAAAACGTTCTCCAGCATTCGGTGGAAATGGCCCACATCGCCGGCATGTTGGCCGAGGAATTGAGCGCCGACCCGCAGGTGGCTCGGGCTGGCGCCCTTCTCCATGACATCGGCAAGGCTGTTGATCACGAATTGCCCGGTACGCATGTGGAAATTGGCCGTCGCATTCTCGACAAATTTGGGGCCGGCGAAGCCGTGATCAAAGCCATGCAAGCGCACCACGAGGAATACCCGTACGAAACACTGGAGTCAATTATCGTCCAAGTGGCCGATGCCATCTCTGGCTCTCGGCCGGGGGCACGCCGCGACAGCGTGGAAAATTACCTGAAACGACTTAAAGATCTGGAGGATGTGGCCAATTCCTTCGCTGGAGTTGAAAAAAGCTATGCCATTCAGGCTGGACGAGAAATCCGGGTGTTTGTTAAACCCGGCGAAGTATCCGACATGGAGGTGCGCAAGCTGGCGCGAGCCATCGCCGGCCGCATTGAACAAGAACTTAAATACCCGGGTGAGATTAAGGTAACGGCCATCCGCGAAAATCGAGTTGTTGACTATGCCCGCTAGCGCGCTATAATCTAAGCCGTAAGTTTAAGTAGCGGTCGACTAATTACCAAGCCAATTGTGTGGGTAATATGAATAAACAAAGTCTAGCAGAGGCGGTAAATCAAAAAATTGGTGGCACCAAAGCCGCCGCCGAACAGGCCGTCGACACCGTGGTTGACTCAATTGTATCAACCCTGAAGTCAGGTGGTGAAGTGTCGATTGCCGGTTTGGGCATTTTTTCGACCAAACAACGCGCCGCCCGGTCGGCCCGGAATCCTCGCACGGGTGCAACGATCCAAGTGGCCGCCATGCGCGTGCCCAAGTTTCGCCCCGCCAAAGCCCTCAAGGACGCCGTTAAATAAATTAGTTTTTTACGGCAACACAATCCCGTCTCGTCATTTCTGGCGAACGGGATTTTTGTTTTGAAAATAAAACTTTTCGATCAATGGATTAAGACGAGTAATAATTTCATGCGGTGAAGTTCGAGCTTGAAGCGCCAAAGTTTCGGCCGAAACATGCGGGCCGATCAACTCCACTTCGTCGCCCACTTCCACCTTGCCCAAACGGCTCACGTCAATAATTAACATGTCCATAGAAACGCGGCCAACCACCGGCGCCAGTTGCCCCCGAATAGCTACCGAACTGTGGTTAGAAAGCGCGCAAGGATAACCGTGCCAGTAACCAATCGGGCAAATAGCCACCACTGCACCGGGCGGCAATTTTTTTGTTAAACCATAACCTATGCCGCCGCCGACTGGCAGACGCTTTACTTCACCAATAATTGTTTTCCAAACCAAAACGGGACAGAGTGGCCAATGCGCGCCGCGCCGACGGCACAGCTCCGGTGTGGTCCAGAGGCCGTACATACCAAGCCCTAGTCTAATCAAGTTGTACTCCCCATCTAGTTCATTACTAATGATCCCGCCCGAGGCGGCAAGGTGGTAGAGCATGGGTCCTCGCCTCTCCGCCCCCAGTGCGGCACGAAAAAAAATAAACTCTTTTTCCTGCTCATGAGTAAAATCGCTGAGGCGCTGGGTCGAGGCGGCGGCCAGATGACTGTAGAGTCCAACGACCCTCACCGGTCGGCCCTTAATCAATTTGAGCGCGGCGGCAAAATCCTCCCGACCAAAACCCTGCCGATGCATGCCGGTATCCACCTTCAACTGAATTGCCGGCCGAGCGCCGCGCGCGGCAAGTAAGGCCTTGAGACTCTCGAGGCTGGAGATGGTCAACGTGATGCCGAGGCGGGCAGCGCGAGAAAAATTCTCCGGCAAAGTGTAACCAAAAACCAGAACGGGTGTTTTGATGCCGGCACGACGCAGGGCGATAGCTTCCACCACCGAGTCCACGCCGAGCCAATCAATGCCCCAATCCGCCAACAAACGAGAAAAACCGATCAACCCATGGCCGTAAGCATTGGACTTAACCACACCGAGTAGCTTGACGCCGGTCGGCGCGGCGCGCCGAAAGAGATTGAGATTGTGCTTAATCGCCGCCGTGTCGATCTCCAACCACGTGCGCAAGCCACGATGATTAACTTGAGTGCGGACCATTGCCAGATGATAGCAGAAAGTTTTACCCGAGCAAGAAAAACTTGATTATTTATTTCATTCTGATAGTCTCAGATCAGGTTAATTGGACACAGAAAAAAGGAGGATGCGATGACACAACACGACACTGACGTTCAGTGCCCAGTCTGCAAAACCGGTTTGATCGTGGCCGAAATAGAATTAGTGGCCACCGAATCATTGATGCTGATACCAATCGGTCCGGGATCTAAAAACTACTATCGCCGACGAGTAACTTCATTCCACTGTTCATACTGTCAAGTTCTTTTTAATTATCCGCCCGGGAAACCGGGAGCGACGTACGAACTTCTCCGCCAATTCCGCGAAGAATAAATCTCCGAGCTCGCACCGTACCCACCACACCTCCACCGCGGTGGGTATTTTATTTAAACTCGATTGTGAAACCGATAAGAAAGTGAAACGCGCACGATATCCAATAACAATCTGCGGGCGATGGGAATCGGTCACAACTTTTTCGCAATGCGAAAAGTCGCGACCCCGCCTCCTCCTCGACTTCGCTCGGAGTCCGGCCTTCGATTCTCGCCAGGTAATGGGTGCGGGCTCGTGGAGGACATTCGAACCCTGTGGGCCAAGCAGGATCGCGAATTCTTGGCTACTGTCGAGAAGATTCGGCAGTTTAATGCGATGATGACTGACGATACGCGTACGCTGCCGATCGTGCCCAGAGTTGGCCCGAGTACTTTCTTTAGGGCCCACTCACTGGGCAACTCGATTGCCTTTGGATTGTCGCTCACAGTCGCTATTATTGCCCGAAATTGAAGTAGATCAACCTGATGAAGTTGGCTCGTGTTCCCTCATGTCGCACCAAGAGTTCGACCCAGATCAAATGGCGATCATTGGCGACCTTGCCGCCCCCGGCATTGCGCCCCGCCTTGCCGCGCGGTAAGGTAAAGAAAACGCGCCCGGAGGATGACCGGCTGATTGCTTGGCTACTTTGCAATTCTCGACCCACGATCTCGTGATCACGGGCCGAGCATGGGTGAAGCTTAGCGCGGGCGTGGACAGAGAGGAAAGACGGGGGAGGGTGCCGGAGGGGGCAAATTCGACTTTAGCGACCGATGCGTGATATCTTGGGGAACATGCGTTTAAGCTCTTACTATCGAGTAGAAATTGAACCGTCCGAGGAAGGCGGCTTCGTCGCCCACATCCCCACTCTTGGTTGTGCTACTCAGGGCGAAACCTACCAACAGGTAGTGGCGATGGCCGAGGAGTGCATCCGGAGTGCCCTCTTGGGCTATTTGCGGCGCGTTTTATCTATTTTGAGCAAGCCATCCCCGGGCGACGCCAATTTGCTGCTGTTGTCGCTAATCCAGCCGAATAAAGCATTGCTTTTATTGCACTTTTGGGGTAGTTGAGAATTCGGCTCCATGCTGATACACTCACCGCATTAAGAAGACGTTAAGAAAATGTCGAAGTGTAGCGAATTACTGGCGGAAGTCCCAAAGAATGCCTAGTGAGACGGCATGTTAACGCAGATCATCGCAACTAAATCGCTCGATCAATTCCGACGCCGCGTGGAGCTCGCGGTTGAGCAAGTCTACCGGGTCCGCATTGATGAGCTACAAGCCAACCACCTAGACATCCGGGACCTACTTCGGCACGCATTGCTTCACGTCCCAAAATTAACGAGTGTCGAGCGGCGTCGCAGTTCAGTGCTGCGGTCTGAGATTGATCGACTCGCGGGCATGTTACTTGCCGACCGACTTCTAATTCCGCGTTCATTATTCGATCTGAGTGCTGCGACGGTGCCGCTGGACGATCTTGATTTGGCGCCAGTTTCGGCGGAACTCACCGTTGCATTGCTCTCGCGCTTCCACTATTTGCGTCACCCTCGTGACTACGTCCAATCAGTTGGCTTATTCCCATCAAACGGTCACCCGAATGCCATCGCAGCGCTGTTCACCGTTTCCAGGATGGACCTCGACCATGTTATGCGTTTGCTTCCTAGCGGAATCGACGCAAGCCAGGTGCAAGTGCTCTCTCGGGTTTATGCTTCACCGTTCGCACCTCGCAACACGGTATCGTACGGACTAGGGCTCCTGGTGGCACGATTGCGAACGGAGAGCCCTCACGTGCGAGCCCTAATTACGTATATCAATCCCAATCTGGGGTTCGATGGCGCTTCATTGCGAGCGTCGAACTGGCGATTGCTTTGTCGCGAAACGCGGCGATGCTATTATTACCTTGATGGAAACTATATCACGGAGCGCGAATGCGTAAAATCGTTTGGCACGGACGATTTTACGGCGCTGAAGATGCGTTTGAGCGTGCATATTACTCGGTCAAGAATGCGATTGGAGCCGCTCCAGATTTACGTGCATTTCTTCCGCAAGCGCGATAAGTTCAAGACGCTTGATTTTCCCGATCGGACGATTGAGCCGGAGCCAGTCAATCGATGCTCGTCTTCCTAACTAATGCTTCTACTCCCCAGTATCGACTCGACCTCTTGAATGTATGTTGTTTTCCGCCTGATGCAGTAATTACTTTCGACTATCGCATATGCTGGCTGGACGACAGCATTTCTAATCACGACGCGCCTCACTGGGTTGGCCGCACCGCAATCATTATTTATTATGACCCGCACCTCGAACAAAACGGCGAAACCGTCGACTTTTCAGTTCCTGACAAGGACGTGCCCGAATCTGGCGGCGAGGTAGCTGAGTTTGAATTCTACCCAATCCGATTACGCCGCGCTACAGCGTGCATACATGGCACGTTGAGCAGTAGCCCTGTGTAGCTAACCGATCGGCGCAGATCGAAGTAAGTAAGCTATTGCCTCAACAATTATGATCGACAAAACAGCGGTGACCAGTGCTATCGCGACGCCGTTGCGAGACAGCAAACGCAGTTTCTCGTTTTTTGACAATCGGAATCCGAGAAACATGATGATTGATGCCATCATGGTTGTGTGAAAACCTCGCTCTGGCACATACCCGTGTTCCCACGGCCTCGTCCATAATCTGCCGCCACTGAATAGCTCTGGACACATTATTCGTTCAAATTGTGTTGGCAGGAGTCGGTGACCCAACCTCTCTGGAACAATATTGTAATTGTCTGTCATGCGCACCTCAGATTCTCTGACTATATCAATCAAACAAAATTGGTTGTTGCCCGGAAGATCGAAACGATAGAAACGTGGTTTGTCCCAAGGATAATGCGATCGTTCGGGTAGATAACCAAGGTTCACAAGCTCTTCGCTGGTAGCGGCATCGTATTCAGCTTCTGAATAAGTCGCGATTGTATTGGCGTAAAGATGTAGCCCTAGGTTGACCAAGCCGAGGACGACAGCGACCATTGTGGCCGCCAAAAAACCCACTTCGGGCGGTTCGCAAAAAAGCTTACCGTGATTGCCGCCAACAGAATCGACCAAAGCACCAGGGTCATGCGTGTGCCTAAAGCATAGCACGTGATGGCTGAAATCGTTACAATGCTGACCCCTACTCGCGCCAATTCCTGCGCGGCACGACGATTGGCACACGGTTGGGTTCTTTGAGCGGGCATGGGAAACGGCCAAAGACGTTCAACTTGCCTACAGCGCCCGCGATTCGTGGGAAAAATTGCGTACCGCGGGCTTAGGACTGCTCGCCAGACTTTGGTGCAGCTCACGTGATCTCAAGCCAGTGACGGAAACGTTGCTGGCTTTTTTGCGTCAGCCTACAAGCCAGTTTTCCCCGTTTTTGTGCCGCTTGCTTATGAAGTGCCACACGTTGACACCAACTATTGATGTGATTCAATTACGTGCGGTGAGTACATTGATTACCCAATGGCACGTCTAAACAAAACGGAGGACATAAAATGGTTGAAACCGCAGAATCAGAACTTCTACGAATCGTCTTTTCGAGCGTACTAGCGCACTACTGTGTCAAGCTTAAGGCGGGTCACACTCGTTACCGTGGACCGTGCCCACTTCCCTTTTGTCGTAATGTCCCGAAAACCCCGACTTTTTCGGCAAACCTTGTTGCGGGAACTTGGCGCTGTACGACGTGTTGCAGAAGTGGGGACATTCTCGAATTTGTAGGGCGAATGGAATGGCTTGACTCGTCCAGTATGAGGTACCGTCACAATGCGGCATTTCTCCTGGCGAAAAGTATCGGGTTGGCCCCGACATAGGTCAGAACGACAAACCTCGCATGTCGCAAACGTGAGTCCGACTATTGTGACGCTCGACAAGTACAATTGCGGCGAGGTAACCCAGAACGGGAGCGACCGCATTGCGCATCGCTCCTTTTTCATATCACGCCAACCGGAAGTGGATTGGCAAGACGCATGCCTGTGAATCGGTGGTACAACGCCAATGCCTGTGGCTCCGTCATTCCTGCGATCAGATCCACCACGACGCGCACCTTGTTTTTGTTCCAGTTGGTGTGTCCCCCATATACTGGACACATCTTTGCAAAGATAAGTTAAGCTAAAACTCATGTCTAAAAATCACAAAGTTGCTCCGGAAATCAAGGAGCAGATTCCTCAGCGCATCAAAAATGACGGTGTATCCATCAAGCAAGTTGCCACCGAGCACGGTCTCAGTGATCGCACCATCTATGGTTGGCTAGGCAAGCAAGCGGATGGTGGTCCATCGACCACGGAGATCATCAAATTACGTCGAGAGAATCAGGAACTACTCACCTTGCTCGGCGAAGTCACCGTTAAGCTATCTGCTGCCCAAAAAAAGAAGTGATCGTCAGCAGTCGTTTGTCGGCCACCACTGCCGCCCGTCAATTGGGTCTGGCTCGTTCCACTTTCTATTACCGCTCCAAGAAACTGATCAAGGACTGGAAACTGAAGCAAGAAATCGAAACGGTGTGGCAAGATCACCCCAGC
>ERZ1292625.833-Hain-H41-01um-R1-833-length-41704-cov-6_pt1 | contig 41704 bp, 48 predicted proteins | sample MGYA00564400_ERZ1292625 | MGnify/ENA primary metagenome ERZ1292625 (study PRJEB36523, sample SAMEA6512639) | groundwater metagenome | collected 2019-01-08 | study: AquaDiva: Metagenomics assemblies of 32 groundwater samples
CTAAGGCATTGACGACCATCGGTACCGCCACCCGCGTTCATAGTCCCTCCTTTCTCCCGATCAATGGGAGCGCCTAGCGAGAGAAGTGACTAACGGGACAATGAAGTGGCGTTCCGAAACCTTAGTTATCTTATCAGGGATGCGGGATTTTGACCAGTCAATTAAAACCCGTATACTTTAAACTATGCCGATAAATAAAAGTCCCCTAAGAACTGCGGATTAAGCATTCACCTATATTGCTCGAATGGTTGTCGGAAGAGAGTACTTTTTACAATTTGCCCCCTAAAAGCTACGGGTTGAGCACTCATTTAACAACAAACATAAAGGAGGTCACCACCCGTAGCTTTTAGGGGGTTAATCAAATGATTAAGATCGAAGAAAACATAATTCTTGCAGGGTTTACTAATTATAAAATCGGCGGCCCCGCCCGTTATTTTTTTCAGGCAAAAAACGTTAAGGAATTAAAGGAAGCCATTCGTTGGGCTAAGTCTAAAAAACAAAAAATCTTTATTCTCGGAGGCGGCACCAACCTCCTTTTTAGCGACGACGGCTTTAAGGGGCTAGTCTTAAAACCCGATATTAATTTTTTAGAAGTAAAAGAAGAAAAAATTAAAGCCGGAGCTGGCGTTCAAATGTCGAATCTTATAAAATTAGCCGTTAAAAATAAATTAAGCGGTCTGGAGTGGGCTGGGGGATTGCCAGGAACTTTAGGTGGCGCTATTCGAGGTAACGCTGGCGCATTTCGAGGCGAAACAAAAGACAATATCGAATCCGTCAAAAGTCTCAACATCAAGACCTTAAAAATTTCAACTTATAATAAAAAAAACTGCGAGTTTGATTACCGCGATAGTCTTTTTAAAAAACATGACGGCGAGGAAATTGTTTTAAGCGCCACTCTAAAACTAAAAAAAGGCGACCAAGAACAAATTAAAACCGCCATTCAGGACAAAATCGACTTCAGAAATAATCGCCATCCATTGGAATACCCCAATAGTGGCAGTGTTTTTAAAAACGTCCGCATAACGCAGAAAATCGCGGACTTGATTGCCGCGGACTCGCGCGGAAATAGTCAGCGCGAGTCTGCGTTAGGTCTGCGTTGGTCAGCGGTGCCGGTAAAAACCGACCCCTTTCCAGTCATTCCCACCGCCTACCTTATTTCCGAAGCCAACCTCAAAGGAGTCAGCCGGGGTGGGGCGATGATATCTCCCAAACACCCGAACTTTATAGTGAACGTCAATAACGCCAAAGCCAAAGACGTTTTAGCCCTAATAAAACTAGCCAAATCAACCATCAAGCAAAAATTCGGTATCACCATCGAAGAAGAAGTCCAAATCCTTTCTTAGCTGATTGCTATTCAATTACCCTTTCCACCTCAGAGAGACTTTTGTTTTGAAAGAGCTCTCGGAGGCCACGAAAGCTTGGTGTCCCTCGCCAATTGGCGGAGGACTTTCGAGGCCGAGAGCGCAGGCGGGCAATTGTCGCTGGAGCAGTTGAACCGCTGGTCTTTCAAAACAAATAGTCGAGCGCCAACTTATCCACAGTTTGGACAAAATATATTATTGCTAGTGTTATAATTTTCGTAAGGGGAAATTATTTTTACGACCAGAGAAAAAATCCCGTAGCTCGTTCGGCGCGAGTCGCGCCGAAGGGACTAAAACTCTGATGAGAAATTCATCAGACCTCACAAAGGTCGGAGGTCAGCGAAAAGCTGATTCACATAATTTAACGAAATGCCAAAAAAGAAAAAAGGAGGCGCTAAGAAGAGAAAATAGTTTAGTTTGCCTTTCAAACCCCGCTCTTTGGTCCAGTGCCAAAGAGCGGGGTTTATTTTTGGGCGAAAATCGTATATAGTAAACCCGGTGCTACAAGTGGGACATTTTCCCTTTTTTATCGTCATTGATTGATATATACCCAAGGTAACCCCGCGTTTTCAGAATAAAGACAAGGTAAAACTATAAACATTCATCCCACTTGGTAGCAACCGGGTTAAATTTATGCCCCGTAGGAAATGGCGAGAAAATATAAATATTTTTGAGCCCTAAACCACAAACTTCACTCACCCATGCTATCGTATACTTCAAGGTCAAAATCAATAATCACGAAAAATATTTAATTTCCTACGGGGTATGAAAATCACCATAAAATCTACTAATTTAGACCTTACCCCCAGTTTAATTACCTATATAGAGGCGAAATTAGGTGATATTGGCAAGATGGTCCAAAAGTTTGATATTGAAGGCGCATTAATTCTTCGCATTGAGGTTGCTCGCACCACCAAGCATCACCACAAAGGGGATGTTTTTATGGCTGAGGCCAATCTGAATTTACCCGGAAAAATTTTAAGAGCCGCGGAAAATAATAGCGACATTCGCCGCGCAATCGATATTTTGAAACATACCCTTCATTTGGAGATCGAAAAATATAAAACCCGTCACGAAGCCAAGCGCGCTCGTGGAAAAAGTAAATGAGTCCCGTTAGAAAATTAATCTAACGTGGATTTAAGGAAATGATTTTTTAATGCCAACTAACTTTCAAATATATCTAACTAATTTTCTCATGGGACTTGTCCCGTTAGAAATTCACGAGAGTAACATAGTAGCTAGAAAATAGTTAATTATAAAAATATGAAAATACATCGAAACAAAATTGTCAGAATTTTTTAACGGGATGAGTCTATTTAAAAAATTTTTTCATGACGACGAGCTCAAAAAATTCCAGCCAATTGTTGAAGAGATTAATTCTCTTGAAAACGAGATTCAGAAATTAGGAAACGAAGAGCTTAAGTCTGAAAGTCTAAAACTGAAAAGCCGAGCCGTAGCAGGGGAGTCCTTAGATGATCTGGCGCCTCGCGTTTTTGCTTTAGTCCGAGAAGCGGCAAAAAGGACCCTCAATCAGCGTCCCTTTGACGTCCAGCTAATCGGCGGCTTAGCCCTTCATAAAGGATCTGTGGTTGAAATGTCTACTGGTGAAGGTAAAACCTTAGCTGCCGTCGCCCCCGCTTATTTAAACGCTTTAACCGAAAAAGGCGTTCATGTTGTTACAGTCAACGAATACCTAGCCCGTCGGGACGCCGTCTGGATGGGTCAAATTTATCAAAGTTTAGGACTAAGCGTTGCCTGTCTTACCCCTTCCGGCGCCTTCCTTTATGATCCCGCTTTTAAAGTCCCCGAAGAAGGCGAAAAGCTGATAGATAAAGAAAGGGATACAACCGGTAGTTTCCTAGTTCAGCAGGAATTTTTAAAGCCCGTCACTCGCCGAGAAGCCTATCTTGCCCACGTCACTTACGGCACTAATCATGAATTTGGTTTTGATTATCTTCGGGACAACCTCGCCTACACTCTCGAAACTCAGTCCCAGAAAAACCATTATTTCGCCATCATCGACGAAGTCGATAGCATTTTAATCGACGAAGCCAGAACCCCACTCATCATCGCCGCTCCTGATGAAAAATCCAGTGATTTTTACAAAACTTTCTCCCGCGTAGCCAGTCATCTAAAAAAAGAAGAGGACTATGACGTCGACGAAAAACAGCGTTCTGTTTCTATTAATAATTCCGGTATTGAAAAAGTGGAGAAAATGATTGGCGTCCCCAATCTCTACGCGCCTCAAAATCTCCGTTTGGTTCATTATCTGGAAGAAAGTCTTAAAGCCCACGCTCTTTTCAAGCGTGACAAGGATTACGTTATTAAAAACGGCGAAGTTATTATTGTTGACGAATTTACCGGCCGCATGCTTTTGGGTCGGAGATATAACGGCGGCCTCCATCAAGCCATCGAAGCCAAAGAAGGAGTCGTGATAAAAGAAGAATCCCGCACCTACGCCAAAATTTCGATTCAGAATTATTTCCGGATGTACGAAAAAATTTCCGGTATGACTGGCACCGCTCAAACCTCCGCGGAGGAATTTCACAAAGTTTATAACCTCAAAGTAATTTCGATTCCCACTCATCGGCCCCTCGCTCGCAAAAATCTAACTGATCTTATCTATAAAACCCACGAAGCCAAATGGAAAGCTGTAGTCGAAGATGTCAAAACTCGGAACGAAAAAGGGCAGCCCATTCTCCTCGGCACCACCTCTATCCAAAAAAACGAGCTTCTTTCCTCTCTCCTTTCAGAAGCCCACATTCCTCACGAAGTTTTAAACGCTAAAAATAACGAACGTGAAGGCGCGATTCTAGCTCAAGCCGGAAAACCGGGCGCGGTTACAGTGGCTACTAATATGGCCGGTCGCGGCGTCGACATAATTTTAGGCGGTAATCCTCCTAACCCCGAAGAATCCCAAAAAGTTAAAGATGCGGGAGGTTTGCACGTTATCGGCACCGAGCGGCACGAAGCCCGCCGTATCGACAATCAGCTTCGCGGCCGCGCGGGTCGTCAGGGAGATCCCGGTTCTTCGCAATTTTTCCTTTCGCTCGAAGACGATTTAGTTAGAATCTTCGGAGGGGATAAGGTTAAAAGTTTAATGGAAAGATTTCATTTACCCGATGAAGTTCCTATTGAAGTCGGTATTGTTTCAAAAGCCGTTGCCCAAGCCCAAGCCCGGGTGGAGGGAGCTAATTTTGACATGAGAAAGCACCTCTTGGAATACGACGACATCTTAAACAAACAGCGTTCAAATGTTTATCATCGCCGGCAGGAAATTTTAACTACCTTAAATAAAGAAGAACTTGCTAAGATTATTTTTGACACTGCTGGTGGATTTTTGGAAAAAATCGAAGTTAATCCTGAAATTATAAGCCCTCAAGATCCAGAAAAACCCGAACCCAGAGAAGAAAAATTAAAGAAAGCTTTTGAAGAATCCGGGATTGCCACAAAGGAAAATCCATTTCCCGAAGACCCCACTCCCGAAAATCTTAAGGATTTAGTTATGAAAAGGAGTATGGAAATTAGTATGGACACATCCATCAAATTCCGCCTTCTAGGGATTTTAGATATGCTCTGGATGACCAACCTTGAAAATCTTGAAGCTCTAAGTGAATCTGTCGGGTTACGGGCTTATGGCCAGCACGATCCTTTAGTTGAATACAAACAAGAAAGCCACAATCTTTTTAACGACTTCTGGAACAACTTCGGCGGTTGGGTTTTCACTAACTTTTTTCGTTTAGTTAATCAAGGTGACCAAACTCAAGTTCAACCGCAAAATAAAGTTGGCCTAGCCGCTGGAGCTTCGCAGGGCGGAGCCAAAGTGGGTCGCAACGACCCATGCCCCTGTGGATCGGGAAAAAAATATAAACGTTGCCACGGCACTTAGAATCAAATTCAATGGCAACGTTTATCCTGAGCGAAGTCGAAGGGCAAGAAGTACCGCGGTAAGTAGAGAATAATCCGCAAAAATGAAACTCATTTCCCTAAATACCTGGGGCGGTAAGCTTCTCAATCCGCTTCTGGATTTTATCAAAGAAAAATCAAGCGATACCGATATTTTTTGTTTTCAAGAAATTTTCTCCGGTGGAGAAGGGGATAAAAAAAGTAAGGACATCGAGTCAAATCTTCTTAGCAAAATTTCAAAAATACTTCCCGACTATGCTTTTCATTATCAGCCCGGTGCTACGCCCTATCGCCATGGCGCAGAAATAGTTAAAGAAGTGATTAAAGACAAGCCATTAGTCGGTAATGCCACTTTTATTAAAAAAGACATTAAGATTTTAAACTGGGAAGGATTTCTCACTTATCCAGAAGAAATGAAAAAAGAATTCCCTCTTGACCTTGAGGGCGCAGGCATTCTTCTTGATATTGACGTCAGAAAAGACAATAAAGAATTTTCCATAGCTAATATCCACGGACTTTGGGGCGGCGGCCCAAAAGACGATAGTCTTGCTCGGCTTTTTCAATCTCGCCGAGCATTGGAGTCTCTTAGAGGAAAAACAGTGCCTAAGATCCTAATCGGAGATTTTAATTTAAGGCCCGAAACGGAAAGTATTTCAATGATAGAAAAAGAAATGCGGAATTTAATCAAAGAAGGCAAAATCGAAACCACTCGCAATCATTATTACGAAGGAATGAAAAAGTATAAGGATTACATTGCTGACTATTGTTTTGTCTCTAAGGATTTAGAAGTCAAAGACTTCAAAGTTCTCCCGAATGAAATATCCGATCATCAGCCTTTGTATCTAGAATTTGAGTAAGCTAAAATAATAACTTGCGAAAAATCTCAGATGAACCCCACCCATAAACTACTCCTATCTTTCGTTTTGGGTTTTATCATTGCTTTTATTACTAATTCATCCCTTACTTCGACTTATTGCCTCAAAGAATCGTCAAAATCTTTATGTGATATTTCCTCACTCGTATTAGTGCTGACCGCCACCTTAATTATCGCTATCCTTCTCTATCTAATTATTCCCGAAAAGAATGGCTAAAACAGTAAAAAAAGTTTTTTCTACACTTACCGAAAAAGAACTCAAGGTTTTCAAGACCTTGAACACGTCGGCAAAAATCCAGGATTTTTTAGAAACTTTGCCGATTAATTTTGAAGAAAAAAGGGAGACCTGTTTTTCTCCCCGCCAAGTTCTAAAACATAAAAAAGCCCATTGTTTCGAAGGCGCCGTTTTTGCCGCTGCTGTTTTAATGTTCCACGGTGAAAAACCTTTACTTCTCGACCTAGTTTCTGCTTTTGAAGACGACGACCACGTTGCCGCTCTTTTTAAAAACGCCGGTCACTGGGGAGCCATCACCAAAACCAACCACGGCGTTCTTCGCTATCGGGAACCGGTTTACCGAACCGTCCGCGAGTTGGCCGTGTCATTTTTTCATGAATACTTTTTAGATAACGGCAAGAAAACTCTGCGCGCCTTTTCAAAACCTTTCGATCTCTCCAAATTTAATAATCAAAACTGGGTAACTTCGGGCGGTAGTCTTTTTTACATTACGAAAGCCATTGACGACAGCCCTCACGAAAAAATTTTAAGCCAAAACCAAATCCGGAAGCTTCGCAAAGCCGATCCAATCGAAATTAAAATGGGCAAAATAACTCAATGGAAACCGCCAACAAAATAAAAATTCAGAATCTTGATTTCTTTTTTAGAATTTGTTATTATAGCCCTAGCCCTTAAGTGCCTAATTATTGAAATAATGGGCCGATTCAGTTGAGCTTCGATATCCCGCGGGACCACCTCCCCCGAGGTTCTCGATGCTCACCACAAAGCTGAATTGGCCCTCCTCCATACCGAAAGGCCTGTAAAAACAGGCCTTTTCGCTTTTAAGTCCAAAGTTTGCTTTTTACAGCAATATCGTGTATAGTACTCAAGTAAGTTTCTAAGCGAGTTTTTTCCTTATACCTATTGATTTGGGTATAGGAAACGAAGCTAGAAGAAGGTCGTCTTACGTAATCTAACCCCCACACTTAACGAGGAACGGTTATATCGAGAGCAAAGCGCGCAAAAAAGAAATAAATTTTTTTAGCGCCTTTTTTCATTATCGCGATAAACCAATTCCTATGTTTCTCATTAAGCGTGGGGGTAAATCAATAAGTATAAGTATATGGGTAAGAAGTTATACGTTGGCGGATTGCCATACACTGCCACCCAAGATGAGCTTCGAGACGCTTTCTCGCAAGCTGGAGCCGTGGAATCGGCCACTATCATCACAGATAAGATGACTGGTCGCTCCAAAGGTTTTGGTTTTGTCGAGATGTCTAACGACGACGAAGCGCAAAAAGCCATCGATATGTGGAACGGCAAAGATCTTGGCGGCCGCAATTTAACTGTAAATGAAGCTCGCCCCATGGAAGCTCGTCCTCCCCGAAGGGAAGGCGGCGGAATGGGTCGTGGCCGTTACTAATCAGTTAAAATGTCTTAAGCAAAAACCCTCCTCAAAAAGGAGGGTTTTTGTTGTGATGTAGTCCATCGACCAGCTTGCCTAATTCGCGAAATGTAACTATTATTTTTTGTGAACGTATATTTATGAGAATCCCATTTAAAACAGACGATTTTACGCCGCTCGCCGTTCGTTTAAGAAAAGGAGATGGTCTTGCCGCCGAAAAACTTTATGAACAGCTTTTCGATAAGGTGTTCGGTTTTTGTATGAATAAAACCTCTAATCGAACCACCGCTGAAGACTTAACCCAAGACATTTTCCTTAAACTCATCGATCGAATCGAAACCTTTGATGAAAAGAGAGGCAATTTCTTGGTTTGGTTTTGGCAGTTAGCTAGAAATACCGTTACTGATTATTACCGCAAGCAAAAAGAAGTGCACTTTTCCGACATTGAAGAAAATAAAATCGAGGAATCAGCCGGCCAGCTTATGCCCCAAACCATAGATAGTAAAGTCGAAATAGAAAGAATCTCATCTTTTCTTAGCTCAATTTCAAGCGAAGAAAAAGAACTTTTCGAGCTTCACTTTGTGGCCGACCTCAAATATAGCGACATCTCGGAAATCTTAGGCAAACCCGAAGGCAATTTGCGAGTAGCCGTTAGTCGTCTTAAAGAAAAAATCCGCCGGAATTTTGCATAATATGAATCCCAAAGAAATATATAAATCCAATAAAGAATTTAAGGAAAGGACCAAGCTCCTGTTTCTTTCCTCTGCTCGCGAAAAATTTGGCACACTTCAAGCTCGTCCATCTTCTGCTTTTAAATATTTCATCCGCGGGGTCGCCTCCGGAGTCGCTTTCATGCTCCTCTTAGTATCTGCGGCCACTTATGCCGACCAAACAAATGTAGGCACGGGAAATATTCTCTATCCTTTAAAACGTTCTCAGGAAGCCATCAAAGTTGCCTTTGCCAAACAGGAAGAAAAACCCGCCCTTCACCTTGAACTTGCCAAACGTCGGCTTGATGAAATTAAAGAAGTTAAAAGTAAAGACCCCGCTAGCTCGAAAGTCGCTAGTTTGGTTACGGATTTAAAAAACGAAATTAGCAACTCATACGAAACAATTCAAGAAAATACTGCCCCACTTCAACCCATATCACCAGTTTCCGTAACGGCTACCGCCACTTCTCTCCCTCAAGCTACAAGCGCCAAAACTTCAACCGAAGAGAATCAAGGAAATATAAACCCCAACAATCAATCGGTTATCCGAGGAAAATCCGGAGAAAGAGAACGGGAAACAGATAAGAAATCTTCAGACAGAAAGAATCTTTCGATCTGTGAATCTTGGTCTGACATCATTGGCGATGATGATGTCTCTGTGGAGCAAGTAGTTAGTGAAAACCCGGATCTTCTTGACCACTTTAATAGCAAATGCCAAACTATTCTCGAAAATTTCAATCAGAATCAAAACAATTCTAATTCACACAAAAACGATTCCAGAGGTGATTCAAAAAAGAATAGTCAAGAAAAAAGCTATTAAAATAAACGCCCTGCCATAATACAGGGTTGTTTATTTCTATACTCTCCGCTATAATCATTTCCATGAAAAAAGAAAAGACCATTACTATATCCGTTCTTGTGATTTTAGTCGCTGTTTTAATTTATGCTTTGACTTTAATCAATAAACCCGGCGGTGATTTCATCAAAAATCTCACCGAACCGCCTAAAAACAATCAAACCAATAATCAAACTCAAATGACAATTACACCTCAACCCGGAGACGAAAAATTAGTTAAGAAAGACATTATTGTGGGTAAGGGAGACGAAGTTAAGGCTGGCGACACAGTTTCGGTTAACTACATCGGGACCCTTGAGAACGGAACAAAATTTGATAGCTCTTATGACAGAAAACAATCTTTTGAATTTACCGTTGGCGAAGGCAGAGTCATTCGGGGTTGGGAACTCGGTCTTTTAGGGATGAAAGTCGGCGGCAAAAGAGAACTAGTCATTCCTTACCAATTGGGTTATGGCGAAGAAGGCAACCCGCCGGTTATCCCGCCTAAAGCCACTTTGAAATTCACTATTGAATTACTTGGTATCAAAAACGTAGGTCAAGAAAAGATTAACGTTACTCTCTAGTTCTAGAATTGACTGGTATATATTTCTCTGCTAGTTTTTACATAGCGCCAATAGTCTCATAGTTAACCCTTAAGGAGGGCGTTATGACGTTAATACCTACTGTCGGTGAGAATAGGTGGTTGAATGGAGGGGTTACTCTAAACAGAGGAGAAGTGCCGGTCGCAATAATCAGAGAGGACGGGAGTTTTCAGCCCTTCACAATCTGCGGTCGAGCTTCTTCTTTCACTGTCACTGAACTTTGCGATGTGCTCCAAATCGCAATGAGGGTTCGGAGCGGAACCTTCACGATAGCCAACCACGTACCCATCTGATTACATGACCCAAAACAACGCGCATCTCCCCGCAAGCCGCCGAGCTTCATCACTCGACGGTTTCTGCATTTTTGTCTCTCTTGACTGTTAATATCCAAGTCCTAAACTTACATACATACCCCTATAGGTCCTGAGCCTAGGGGCACTTTGTCTGTGATTAGAAAATCTTAGTGAAGAATAAACTTAGATTTTCAATCATTTCGAACGCATGTGAAGAAGTACGATAATATGTTTAAAATTCACGCCTCGCATAAACCAGCAGGCGATCAACCAAAAGCGATAAAACAACTCGTCTCAGGTCTTAATAAAGGTTATCAAAACCAGACTCTTTTAGGCGTCACCGGTTCCGGCAAAACTTTCACCATCGCGAATGTTATAGAAGCGGTTCAGAAACCCACGCTCGTGATTGCCCATAACAAAACCTTGGTTGCTCAGCTTTGCAACGAATTTCGCGAACTTTTCCCGGATAATTCAGTTAACTATTTCGTTTCTTATTACGATTATTACCAGCCCGAAGCCTATATTCCAACAACTGATACCTTTATCGACAAAGAGGCGATGATAAACGACGAAATCGACAAACTTCGCCATGCCGCGACCACCGCGCTTTTAACTCGCCGAGACGTTATCGTCGTCGCCTCTGTTTCTTGCATTTACGGCTTAGGAGCCCCCGAGGTCTATGCTGAAAATATTTTTCACCTCAAACCCGGTGATAAAGTTAATCGCCAATCTTTCGCCAAAAAACTTATTGAACTCCAATTCAATCGCACTACCGCCGACTTAAAGCGCAGCACTTTCCGCCTCCGTGGTGACCATTGGGAAATTATGCCCGCCGACCGGGAAGTGATTTATAACTTCGAAATTAAAAACGGCGAGATTGAATCGATTTACGAAATCGACCCAGTTATGGGATTTATTCCCGGCAAAACTCCGCAAGTGCCGGAAGTTGTTTTTGCTCCGGCGAAGCATTTCATTACTCCGAAAGACGATCGCGAACGCGCGGTTAAAGCTATCCGCGAAGAATTAAAGGAACGCCTTAAATATTTCGAAAAAAACGGCAAATTCCTTGAAGCCGAACGCCTCGAACGCCGCAGTAAATTTGACCTCGCCATGATGAAAGAAGTTGGCTATTGCCACGGCATCGAAAACTACTCTCGTCATTTATCCGGCCGGAAAGCCGGCGAACCCCCGGAAACTTTACTGGATTATTTTCCTGCCCGCCGTAGCTTAAGCGAAGGAGGGAAGGAGGATTTCCTGACCGTTATTGATGAATCACACGTCACTGTTCCCCAGTTAAACGGTATGTACGCGGGAGATGCCTCTCGTAAGCAAACCTTAATTGAGTACGGTTTTAGATTGCCTTCCGCCGCCGATAATCGACCGTTAAGATTCGCAGAATTCGAAAAAAGAATCGGCCAGGTTATTTTCACCTCCGCCACGCCGGCAGAATATGAAAGAAAGAAAAGTGAACAAATTATCGAGCAAATCATTCGTCCTACCGGCTTAATTGATCCCAAAATCACCATTCGTCCCGCCCGGGGCCAGGTTCAGGATTTAATTCCGGAAATCGAAAAGCGCGTGAATCCGCCGGCTGGCGGAAAAGAACGTGTTTTAGTCACGACTTTAACTAAAAAAATGGCAGAAGATTTAACAGATTATTTACAAAATTCCCAACATCAAACTTCTAACGTCCAACATCCAACGCGACCAAAAGTCGCCTATCTCCATAGTGACGTCAAAACCCTAGATCGTATCCGAATTTTAACCTCGCTCCGAAAAGGGGAGTATGACGTCCTAGTTGGAGTGAATCTTTTAAGAGAAGGATTAGATTTGCCCGAAGTCTCGCTTGTCGCCATTTTAGACGCCGACAAAGAAGGATTCTTAAGAAGTGAAACCTCGCTTATTCAAACCATTGGCCGAGCCGCCCGCAACGCTCAAGGTGAAGTTCTTATGTATGCCGACCAAATTACCGGTTCCATTAAGCGTGCCGTAGGTGAAACCGAACGCCGCCGCAAACTTCAGCTTGCCTACAATAAAAAGCATGGCATCACCCCCAAAACCATCGTCAAGGCCATTAAAGATATTTTGCCAGACGTAGATGAATTATTAAAACTTGAGTTGAAACCAGTAGCAAGATCTAAAGTTGGTATTGAGAGGTTAATAAAAGCAAAAGAAATTGAAATGAAAAAAGCTGCAAAAAATCTAGACTTCGAGTTAGCGGCACTCCTAAGAGATGAAATACGTGAACTCACGCGAAAAATCAAAGCGAGCCCTTCAGTGATTAAAAATCCCTCTTCCACTTGAAGGGCGTAGTCCAGCTCTAAGGGTCGATAGAGCTGGGGTCGATGGGTGGGAGTCGGAAGTTATTAGTAATAAGTAAGTCTTAAGCTCCTTAAAAACGAAAGTGGGCCCAGCTGAAGTTCAGCCAGGCCCAAAAATGTGTTGAGGGTTACCACTTCCTCCGCGTTCGCATCGGTTCGGTTCGGCTGAATCGGATCAGGTTGAAATTTCCAACCTTACCGTTCAACCAACCGTGAACGCCGATCATGATGAGGGCACCGGCGAAGCACGCCGCGCCCAACTTCCACGGGTGATGTGCCATAAAGAATGTCGACACACCAACCAGAAAAGCGATGAATGCCAGCCAACCAAAAAGGCTAGCCAACGCCATTCTTCCAACTGGGTATTGATCTTTCTTTTTCATACCGGCCGCCACCTCCTTTTGGGTATAGCCTCCGCCATTCTCTGGCGGCGGGCCCGCTCGTATTTCCTAATCCGAGCGCGGATTCCTCCACACACCACGACAATTATGGCCGAGCCGAGGAGTAGGCCCACTCCGATATGCCACTGTGCGTAGTCGTTGGAAATTATTCCGACTGCGAGCATATACAACCCGAACACGAGAAAGAAAGAAGCTAGCGCAATAAGAAAGTGCGCCACTCGCACCCGGTGTTTTTGACCGTTTTCATTCATCTCGCTTGCCCCCTTTTGAAATCGTGCATTGTGGCATCCACTACTGTGTCATGAAGGTCGCAGTTGTCCCATCGAGAAGCGAATCTTCTCGTGTCCTCATATTGCATACAAGGAACTTGTCCTCATCGGGGTCAAACTTGACACGCATGAATACGTCAGATGATCCAAGAAAACAGAACTGAGCTCCGTCGTATAATCGCGAAAGAGCCACAGCGGACTTTGCGTCGGTATCGGTTGTCACAAATTCCCCCTTCTGTTCGAAAAACATTCAATTTACAACAGTGAATTCATCACCAACTGCCCGCAATTATAACAAATACAATAGATTTGTCAACCTACAGCAAATTCAGTATAATTTGACCTTTGTGTGCCCGCACTTATGCCAAAGTTTCAGCAAGGTGCTCATTTTTCTAATTATTCGCAAGCTCATAAACAAAAATGGCAAAAGATAAAATCATTATAAAAGGAGCAAGGGAGCATAACCTCAAGAACATCAATCTTGAGCTACCGCGCGACAAAATGATTGTTTTCACCGGCCTTTCCGGCTCCGGCAAATCCAGCCTGGCTTTTGATACCATTTTCGCCGAAGGTCAGCGGCGCTATATCGAGTCCCTTTCCGCCTATGCCCGGCAGTTTTTAGGCCGCCTAGACAAGCCCGACGTGGACGAAATCGAAGGTCTTTCTCCCGCCATTTCCATCGATCAAAAAAGTCACTCCTCAAACCCCCGTTCCACCGTAGCCACCATCACCGAAATCTACGACTACCTCCGTGTTTTATTTGCCAGATTAGGAAAACCCTTTTGCCCCAAGTGCGGCCACGAAATCCGGCGTATGACTGTAGAAGAAATAGTGGATTCAGTTGCTGACTTAGCTGAAGAAATGGCTAAAGAGGCGAAGTCGCATGGCAAAAATAATAAACCCTATTCCGCTCATGCGACGAAGTCCAGCTCTAAGGGAAGTAGGGCTGCGGAAATCGTCGATGCCGCCACTCAAATCGCTAAAAGTTCCAAAACCACCAAAGAATTAATTATCTTAGCTCCGGTCGTCCGCGGAAGGAAAGGCGAATATTATCAGCTTCTTTATGATTTCCTAAACGCCGGTTTTCGCGAAGTCCGAGTTGACGGCAAATTTTGCTCTCTTAAAAATCGCATCGAGTTAAGCCGATATCAAGCTCATGATATCGAACTCGTTGTCGATCGTATTCCCACTAATCTCGATTTAAGGAACAAAGAAAATCGTTTAAGAATTTCTGAAGCGGTAGAAGGGGCGCTCAAACACGGCCAAGATTCAGTCATTGTTATCGCCGACAAAAACGAGACCACGCTTTCCGCAAAGTTCGTTTGCCCGAACGATGGATTTTCCTTTCCCGAAATCGAACCCCGTTTGTTTTCATTTAATAGTCCCTACGGCGCCTGCGAGGAATGCCACGGTTTAGGCACCGAAAGTGTCTGGAGCGATAAACCCTGCCCCAAGTGTTTAGGCAAACGGCTTAAAGATGAAGCGCTAAGTGTTTTGATTAATGGTAAAAATATCGTCTCAATCACCGCCCTTTCAATCGGCGACTCGCTAGAATTTTTTAAAAAACTGGATTTATCTAAAGACACAAAATTTAAGGAAATCGCCGAAACCCCACTCCGAGAAATCAAAAATCGCTTAAGGTTTATGCTTGATGTGGGTTTAGATTATTTAACCCTCGACCGCAAAGCCGGCACTCTCTCCGGCGGCGAGTCTCAAAGAATTCGCCTCGCATCGCAAATTGGTTCTCGTCTTGTGGGAACTTTATATATTTTGGACGAACCCACTATTGGTCTTCACCAGCGCGACAACGCTAAATTAATTCTTACCCTCCACGAATTAAAAGATTTAGGAAACACTATTATCGTGGTTGAACACGACGAGGAAACCATCCGCGAATCTGATTATTTAGTTGATATCGGTCCCGGCGCCGGCATTCACGGCGGGAAAATTATTGCCCAAGGCCCGATATCGGAAATCTTACCAAAGAAAAGCTCAATGAGTGGAAAAGATAAATTTCCCGATTCCCTTACTCTCCAATATCTCCGTGGTAAAAAATTCATCGAAGTTCCGGAAAAGCGGAGAAAAATATCAAAAGATAAACCCCACTTAAAAATTCGCGGGGCTTATGCTAATAATCTCCAAAATCTCGATGTTGATATCCCCTTAGCTCGTTTTACTTGTGTAACCGGCGTTTCGGGTTCCGGTAAAAGTTCTTTAGTCTACGACGTCATTTATAAAGCCCTTTCCGGTCGAATGGGAGGCACCCACTATCGTGAATTTGGCTGCAAAGCCGTTATGGGAGCCGAATATTTGAATCGTTTAATCAATATTGATCAAGCGCCAATCGGGCGCACCCCGCGCTCAAACCCCGCCACCTACGTCGGCGCCTGGACTTTTATTCGTGATTTATTTGCCACTACTGACGAAGCCAGATTCCGCGGTTACAAAGTTGGCCGTTTCAGTTTCAATGTTCCCGGGGGCCGTTGTGAAAACTGCGAAGGCCACGGCACCATTGCTATCGAAATGCACTTTCTCCCGACGGTTTATGTTTTATGTGACGTTTGCAAAGGCAAGCGTTTTGACCGCGAAACACTTGAGGTGGAATATAAAAACAAAAATATTTACGAAATTTTGAAAATAACCGTCGAAGAAGCTGTGGGATTTTTCGAAGACATTCCTTGGCTCTACGACAGGTTAAAAATTTTGGGAGAAGTCGGTTTGAGTTATCTCGAACTCGGCCAGTCGGCGACGACTCTCTCTGGAGGAGAAGCTCAAAGAATCAAGCTCTCCGCCGAGCTTGGCAAGCGCGACACACGCAAAACTATTTATCTTTTAGACGAACCCACCACCGGGCTTCACTTCGCCGACGTCGAGAATCTCTTAAAAGTTTTAAACAAACTTGTTGATAGGGGAAATACCGTCGTAGTTATAGAACACAATTTGGATGTTATCAAAACTGCCGACTGGGTTATTGATCTCGGTCCCGAAGGGGGAGTCAAAGGTGGGAAAATAATTGTGCAGGGAACTCCTGAAGAGGTTGCCCGCCGACAAGGAAGCGCCACGGGTGAATACTTGCGAAAAGCCTTGAAATAGATCTTCACCTTTTAAAATCCATGGTTTTATCTATGGCTTGACATCCTATATGACGGGTGTAGATTAAATACAACGGGGAGAAAGGTCGATGTCATACTAAGTTAGTAAGAATATGACCAAAAAATTTTTTGTAGTGAGCTTAGTTCTATTTATGGCCGTTGTAATTTCAGGTGCGATTTTGCTTTTCGAAGCGCCAAAAGCTGAGGCGGCTCCGGAAGGCGGCGGCAATAGCGAAAGTTGCACAATGATTTGCGTTTGGAACGCTCGCGGAACTGGCCAGCTCTGCTGGGCCGACTGTCCCGATATAAAATAATACGGTAACGCATTTGTGATTGTTCTTAAGTCAACTCCCTTCCTGGGAGTTGACTTTTTTAAATAAAAAGGATTATGGTAAGGGTAGCGAATCGGTCTTTTTGACGACCGTAAACTTGACGTCAACGACATATAAGAAAGAGGTGCAATAATGGACAGAATCGCATTTGTAGTTCTGATGGCAATCCTGGCGGCATCATGCGCCGGGAGCAGCAGAAACGTTCCGACACCATGGCAACAAGCCGTCGTCGCGTTGGACACCCTGGCATTTCCGGTTGACTTCATGGTTAGTGAGCAAGTCGCGACTTTCCAAATAATCGCGCCTGAGTACCTTGCGAAGCTCATCGCTTCTTGCCCGACTCGTGATGGATTCCTGAAGGCTATCGAGGAGTACAAGAAGGCCATGCCGGGCCGCTCCGATGGCCTCACGAGAGATAAGCTCGAGAAGTGGATCGCATACTGCCGTCTCGTCTGCCTAACTCCTGTCGATCCAGCTGATGGCATTCGCGACATTCGCTGGGAAGTGTTCTTACTCTATGGCATTCCCACTGGCTGGTGGGTTTTACCTGGCGAATTAGCAATCAAAACCCTTAGCCCGAGCGAGCAGTTCAAGTTCCTAGGAGATGTGACGTATTACATCTATTCGTGGCCAGGAGACGTAGCCATAATCCTCCACTCGGACACTTTGGACGGGTACCCGACTCGCGTGGCTTCTCCTCTGAGGACCATCCCGAATCGGGCACTACCAATCTATCCGATAGGTAGGGTAGTATCACTCTTCAATGAAAAGGGTGGCTGTAATTCATTCCTGGTTGTATGGGTTCGAGCCGACCAGATCAACAAGACGACCTTTGAAAATAGATCCTTGACGCTAAGCTTGAAAGTCTGGGACAGCGTCGGCCATCCCGTCTGGATACCAAACAACACGGCAACCACAAGTCTCGCGGTCTATGAGAAAATCGCTAAAGTTGCTTGGAATCTTCGCGGTTTTCCAATAGACTTCGCTCAGCAGCTAGAACTCTCCCCTGGCAAATATAAAGCGGAAGTCAGGGTCGGAAGTTCAAGTAACGCTGGAGCGGAGAAGTTCGAGTTTGAAATTCCTCGCCCAGGATCCATTGGCGTAAGCGAACCCGTCGTCACTCGAGGGAATCACCCAAAAGGCAGCCTAGCAACTGGGGCAATCAAAACCTCAGACGGGAAGGAATTATCCATCCAACCCGATCTAACCTTCCGACGTGGTAGTTCGTCTCTTATCCGCGCGAGCGTCCGTGTTCCGAAAAGTGATACTTATAGAGTTACATGTGACTTGATCCCGTTTTCGGACAAAGCGAACGCGGAGTCAAGAGCAACTCTAATGTCATCCACAGGAAACCTCGCTGGTAACTTTGGTGGCAGCCCAGGCAGTTCATTGAACATCCACATCGAAAATCAAACAGACGTTGAATTTAAGGTGGACTTCAATGTGCCAAACGGTTTCTACTTCCTCAAGGTAGAGGCCACCAATCCAGATCGAACGCAGTGGATTGGCAAGCCATCGTGGGTTAAAGTGGAAGTCCGTGAATCTGTACTGTGATTAACTTCTCTTCATTATTGCGAACATGACGCCGCCGCGCTCACACCAGAGCTCGGCGGTTTCTTTTTTCTTAATTTTTGAAATAGTTTTTTATTCCACATTTTAGGATCTTTTTTTTAAAAAACAAAACCCCGCGACGATAGCCGCGGGGAAGTTGTGTCTCAAGCTTTCTAAGTTCAACATAACTACAGACCCATGTCTCGTAGAATCCTCTCCTGAAGAGGACTTATCAAGACTGAATCCTCAGACTTGGAGCCTCGAGATGTTTTGGATTGTGGTGCATCCGGCCAATTTAGCGGAATCGGTTTCCTCGAAATTAAATCAACCGGCGGACCCTTCTCTGAGTCGATAACTGACATCACAACTCCTTTCTCTTCCTACTCTCTTGTGATAATATCACAAATGTAGAATTTAATCAAATGCCGAAAAATTTATATCAAAACCTTCCACCAACCCCCGGCGTCTATATTATGAAAAACGCCAAAGGGGAAATCTTATACATCGGTAAAGCCGTCAATTTAAAACGGCGGGTTTCGAGTTATTTTCAAAAAGCGCATGAATATAGAATTGAAAAACTAGTCAGCCAAATTAGAAAAATTGATTACGAAAAAACTGACACCGGCCTCGAGGCGCTGATTCTAGAATCGGATTTGATAAAAAAGCACCAGCCCCCGTTTAATGTTCTCGAAAAAGACGATCGCAGTTTTTTATACGTCGAAATTACCAAAGAAAAATTCCCGCGAGTTTTGCTCGTCCGCGGCAAAGATAAAGCAAATAGTTATTCATCTAACTCCCAACGTCTAACATCTAACATATACTATGGTCCTTTTATTTCCTCTTCGGCTATCCGTGAAGCCATGAAAATCATTCGCCGCATTTTCCCGTATTCAACTCACAACCTAAAAACCCCATTGACTAGTGGCTATACCCTAAATCCCAAACCGTGTTTTGACTACGGTTTGGGATTGTGCCCCGGCACTTGCGTCGGAGCGATTAGCCAAAAAGATTACGCCAAAAATATAAAAAATATCAAACTCTTTTTCGCCGGCAAAAAGAAAAAAATCTTGGAATCTCTCAAGAAAGAAATAAGAGTATTGAGCAAAAATCTCGAATTCGAAAAAGCCGAAAAAACTAAACATCAAATCTTCGCGCTCCAGCATATCCAAGATACCGCCTTCATCTCCGAATCCGAAGTCATTAGTCCCAAGTTATTAGTTAATAGTCGCCGCATTGAAGGCTACGACATCTCAAATATTTCCGGCACGTCCGCTGTCGGCTCAATGGTTGTGTTTATGAACGGAAAACCCGAAAGAAGTTCGTACCGCAAATTCAAAATTTACACCGTCAAAGGTCCGGACGATACCGGTATGATTAAAGAAATTCTATCTCGACGGTTAAGGCATAAAGAGTGGCCATTTCCTGATTTAATCCTAATCGACGGCGGCGGGGGACAGATAAACGCCGCTAAATCCGCTCTAGTCGTAGCCGGGCTTAAAATTCCCGTCATTGGCATCGTTAAAGGCCCGGAACGCAAGCGAAACGATATCATCGGCCTTGCTCCCAAATGGATAGATAAAAAAGTCCTTATCCAAGTCCGCGACGAAGCCCACCGTTTTGCCATTAGCTATCATAAGAAATTACGGCGGAAACAAATGGTTAATTAAAACGTAATATGCTATAATAACCCTATGGAACCGCCAAGGATTAAAACCACACCGCGCGATTTTTTTATGCATCTTTTATCGATTGTCATGCTCTACGCGAGCGCGATCGCTTTCTCGACTCTCATTTTTCAATATATAAATCTCTTTATTCCGGACGTCATCCAAGGAAATTATTATGGAGTAACTGACGGCATTAAAAGCCTTGCCCGGGGTGCCTTGGCAACACTCATAGTTGTTTTCCCGGTTTATGTTTGGGTCGGTTGGTTTTTAAATAAGGACTACACCAAAAATCCGGAAAAACTCAATCTTCGGATTAGAAAGTGGTTACTCTATTTCACTCTCTTTGCGGCGGCGATTGTTGTGGTCGTGGACTTAGTCACGCTAGTTAGGAATTTTTTGGAAGGTGGATTAACTACCAGCTTTTTATTGAAAGTTTTAACCGTAGGATTTGTAGCCGGTTCAATTTTTGGATACTACTTAAACGATATTAAAAAAAGTAAAGTCGATTAAAATATTCTGAATCTTATCTGTATATCCGTAAGCCATTAGTATTCTGTAGCAAAATTATGAAATTATTTTCTTACCTTGTCATCGCAGTTGTTGGTATTTCAATCATCGCCGGTTTTTTTATTCTAGGCACACCCCAAGCAGAGCGTCTGCGCCGTTTTGATATTCAAAGAGTAAATGACCTCCAATCTATCCAGTATCAAGTTATTAACTATTGGCAAACCAAAGAAAAACTTCCCGAAAAACTTACCGATCTCGAAGACCCGATTAGTGGTTTCAGATCTCCTGTCGATCCGCAAACTAGCCAAAGTTACACCTACGAAATCAAAGGCGAATTAACTTTCTCGATTTGCGCGAATTTCTATCAATCGCAAATAGGGGAGCCGGTCACTGGTTTAACCCAGCCCGCAGTTCCACCTCCAACTCAACCCATTTCAACCGAAATACTTAATCCACAAAAACCAGGAATTCAATGGAACTGGGAACATAAAGCTGGCATTTATTGTTTTGAACGCACTATCGATCCTGCTCAATTTCCACCCTTTTCAAAAAAGCGATAAAGGAATTAAACATTCAATAAATGGACATTATCGCTCACGGTCTTTGGGCTAACGCCATATATCGCGGCGTTACAACTGGTAAAAATATCAAACCCAGTAAAACGAAAATTTGGACCGTAATTTTTTTCGGCCTAATACCCGATCTTCTTTCCTTTGGGCCAATCTTTTTTTGGAGCATATATGAATTCCTTTTCCGCGGAATGGAAATCCCGTTTCGAGGAATGCACAGTCAAGTTAGTATTCCTAACTATATTTTCGGAACCTACAACTATACTCATAGTTTTATTATTTTTCTAGCTATTTTTGGCATTGTATGGCTTATTCGAAAAAAACCGTTTTGGCTTATGTATGGCTGGGGCTTGCATATACTTATTGATATTTTTTCGCATGCCAAGGAATTTTTCCCAACGCCGTTCCTTTTTCCAATCTCAAACTTCCAAGTCAGCGGTTGGAGTTGGCATAATCCCGTTTTTATGGCTATCAATTACTCACTTTTAGTTTCAGTTTATTTAGGCCTCTATCTATGGCACAAATGGAAAAACAAGCGCATTATCCAAAAATCCTAAAAAGTTTTAATAGCAAAATCACTTTTTTAATTAAGAAGGGAAGTATCGGCGTGATTCCAACTGACACTATCTATGGAATCGTCGGAAACGCGTTAAATAAAAAAGCGGTTGATAAAATTTATAAACTCCGCCATCGCAATCCAAAAAAACCGATGATAATTTTGGTTGGTCAACTTTTTGATCTTAAAAAGTTCAGTGTTCTTCTAAAAACCAAAACCTACAACCTAAAACCCGGAGCTTGGCCTCATAAAACAAGCATAGTTTTTCCGGTATCAGGCGCCAAGTTCCGCTATCTCCACCGCGGAATCAATTCGCTGGCTTTCAGATTACCAAGAAGCAACAAACTCCGATCATTCCTCAAGAAAACCGGCCCTCTCGTTGCCCCGAGCGCGAACGTCGAAGGCAAACCTCCTGCCAAAACAATTGAGGAGGCTCAAAAATACTTCGGAGATAAAGTAGATTTTTATATTGACGCCGGTCGGCGCGTGAGCCGTCCGTCAAAATTGATCCAAATTAAAAATGATAAAATTATAAAATTGCGCAAGTGATAGTATAATTACTCATGATACTCGAAGACGAAATCAAAAATTTTTTCAAAGGTGAAGTTTTAACCGACTCCGCCACATTAAATAAATACAGCGAAGACGCGAGTATTTTTAAAATCCAGCCCGAAGTAGTAGTTTTCCCAAAAAACGTTGAAGATATTAAAGAATTGGTAAAGTTTGTCTCAAAAAAGAAAAAAATTTTAAAGAAAATTTCACTTTCGGCTCGCTCTGCAGGCACTGATATGACTGGCGGATCTCTAAATGAATCGATTACCGTCTCACTTACGGAACACATCAATAAAATCAAAGAAATTAAATTCCAAGGTCCAGGTGGCGGGTACGCGGTTGTTGAGCCGGGGTGCTTTTATCGAAATTTCGAAATTGAAACCTTAAAAAAAGATTTAATCTATCCACCCTATCCCGCGTCCAAGGATATCTGCGCTATGGGCGGCATCGTTTCCAATAACGCTGGCGGCGAAAAATCATTATCCTATGGCCAAACCAAAGACTACGTTTTAGAGCTAAAAGCGGTATTAACGGATGGGAACGAATATACTTTTAAACCGTTAAACGAATTTGAACTTAAGGAAAAAATTAAGCAAAAAAATCTTGAGGGGAAAATTTATTCAAAGATTTGGAATCTAATCAAAAAAAATCAAAAGCTGATTTGGGAATCAAAACCTAAAGTTTCAAAAAATTCTTCCGGTTATCTTCTCTGGGAAGTTTATGATGGTAAATACTTCAATCTCGCAAAACTAATTGTGGGGTCCCAAGGTACGCTAGGCATCATTACTGAGGCCAAGTTGCGCTTAGTTAAAATTAAGGCGAATTCACGAATGGTAGTCGTGTTTCTGAAAGACCTCGCACAGGTTGGAAGTCTGGTTAATATAATTCTGAAATTCAACCCCGAAAGTCTTGAATCTTATGATGACAAAACATTAATTCTGGCTCTTAAATTTTTACCCAGCCTTCTAAAATCTCTAATTAAAAAAAATCACAACATCTTCAAGCTCTTCTTTTCATTCCTGCCTGATTTATGGGTTCTGCTCACTTTCGGATTTCCTATGATGGTTTTAATAGCGGAATTCACTAGTAATCTTGAATTGGAAGTGGTCTCCGTCTCAACCCGTCTATCCCAGTCGTTAAAGTCCCAGGGTTTCAAAACTCTTCAAACCAAAAACCAGACCGAAGGCGAAAAGTATTGGACCATCCGCCGCGAAAGCTTCAATTTGTTAAGACAAAAGGTGAAAGATCGTTACGCTGCCCCGTTTATTGACGATGTGATTGTTAACCCCAAACATCTCCCTGAATTTTTGCCGAGATTAAACGTGTTGGTAGCAAAATATCCGGAACTAACATACACCATTGCCGGCCACGCCGGTGACGGCAATTTCCACGTCATCCCCCTTGCGGATTTCAAAAACCCAAACTTAAGAAACACTATCGCTAAGCTCTCCGAAGAAGTTTACGATTTAGTTCGCGAATTTGGCGGCTCAATCACAGCTGAACACAACGACGGCTTGATTCAAACTCCATTTTTAAATAAAATGTTCAACCCCAAAATGTTAAAACTTTTCGAAGACGTAAAAAATGCTTTTGACCCCAAAAACATTTTTAATCCCGGGAAAAAAGTCAACGGCGATCTAGATTACGCCCTAGATCACATCAAAGCAGAATAAATTTACCCCAGAATCACTTCGGTCACCTCATTGCTTCATTCGAAGCGAGGCTCCTGCTGATTCCGGGGCGTGATTTTGGAACCGACCAAGAAAGTTGTCCCGATGGATAGGATCCAGCCGAGACCCCACTATAGTATCAAATTACACATCAGAGTCAATGATACTGATATATAATTCAAAATATGAGAATCATCGCCCACCTCGATATGGATGCTTTTTTCGCAGCTGTGGAAGAAAGAGATCGTCCTCGCCTTAAGGGTAAGCCAATTGTAGTCGGTGCCGACCCTCAAGGCGGCAAAGGCAGAGGAGTCGTTTCGACTGCAAACTACAAGGCACGCGAATACGGCATCCATTCCGCTATGCCTATCACAAAAGCCTGGGAACTTTCTCAAAAGGCCAAAAAAGAAGGCAAGCCCGAAGCGGTTTTCATCGAACCCACCTTCCATAACTATTCAGAAGTTTCAAAAAAAGTTTTCGATATCGTCTTGCAAACCATAGAACAGGTTTACCCTTCTAAGTTTTCAGTCGAAAATTTAGAAAGGGCCAGCATTGATGAAGCGTTTCTAGATTTGAGCCAGTTGAGATCTATGGAAAAAGCCGAGGAAATTTGCCGCGAACTAAAACAAGAAATAAAAAGTAAAGAAAAACTGACCTGCTCCATTGGAGTTGGGCCGAACAAACTCATTGCTAAAATCGCCTCCGACTTTAAAAAACCCGACGGGCTTACGGTTATATCAGAAAACAAAGTTGCCGAATTTCTTGACCCTTTGCCAATTCGAAAAATTCCCGGCATTGGACCCAAAACAGAAATATTATTAAAAAATCTTGGGGTTAAAACTATCAACGATTTAAGACGACTTCCAAAAGAAAAACTTGAAAAGCTCCTAGGAAAATGGGGTGTTTCTTTATATAAAAAAGCGCGAGGAGAAGATGACTCCCTGGTCGGGGAGTTTAACGAGATTAAATCAATCAGCGAACAGGAGACTTTTTCTCAAGACACTCTTGATCCGAACTTCATCTTGAGCCGTTTAAAACTTTTATGCGTGAGTGTTTTTAGGAGTTTTTCCGCCAAAGGCGGATCCTCCTTTAGAGGACAGAAAAGTGGTTTCAAAAGTTATAAAACCATAACTATTACTGTTAGATTTTCCGGCTTCGAAACAAAAAACCGAAGCCATACTCTAAAATCTGAAGCAAGGGATTTATCCACCCTTGAATTTGAGGCTATGAGATTAATTTCTCCATTCTTCGACACACGTGAAAATCCTAAGAAGAAAAGGATCCGCCTAATTGGCGTCAGAATCGAAAAAATGAAATAATACTTTAGTAAGAAAAAAGTAGGGCTCCGTCTGGAAGTTTCCATAGGAGCCCTCGCATCTAGCAATTCATCAGCAAGCGGCCTAACTAGACGCAGTAGGCTCGGGTCAACTACTAACCAGTATATTTATTATATATTTTCTTAATAAAATGAAAAAATATCTTCTGATTTTAATCGCAGTTTTTGTAGCCATCGGCGGTTTCTTCGCAATCAAAAATTTCGTTCCCAATCTCAAAACCGATACATCCGGAGCTGTTACCGCTTTAAAGAAAACGCTTAATACCGCCATTGATTCCAAAATTGGCGGGATAACCACTAGCGTCCCGAAGGCTAACAAAACAGTCCAGAAGCAAATCTCCACGCCTCCACCCTTAGTCACAAAAACTGCGCCCGTCTCGCCGTCCACTGCGCTCTCGAAACTTGGAGTTCTTGTTTGGACCAATGTTCAAAGAGATTTAAATGGCAAGATGCCTTCGCTAACATCTAATTCCATCCTCGATCAGATCGCCAATCTCCGGCTTCAAGATATGTTTAGCCGCCAGTATTTTGAGCATATTTCTCCCATCGGCGAAGGCGCGAGCGACTTAGCTAGAACGAACGGCTACGAGTTTATTGTTATTGGCGAAAATATTGCTCTTGGCAATTTTGAAAGCGACCAGAAACTAGTCGATGCCTGGATGGCCAGTCCCGGCCACCGGGCCAATATTTTGAACACTCGCTACCAGGAAATTGGTATTGCCGTGGGAGAGGGGACTTTTGACGGTCAAAAAACTTGGCTTGCGGTTCAGATTTTCGGTAAGCCCATTTCTTCTTGTCCTCAAATTGACGGAAATATTAAAACTCAAATTGAAACTAATAAATCAATTATCGATAATCTTCAAAATCAAGCCCAAGCCGTCCGCACCGATCTCGAATCCAGCTCTCCTCAAACTAAAGCTGAAGTCGAAATCTATAACCAAAAAGTTAATCAATACAATAGTTTGATTTCTCAAATTAATTCATTGATTTCTGAAACAAAAAATCTCGTGGCAAACTACAACAATCAAGTTCAGGCTTTTAACTTATGCCTTGGAAATTAAAAATATCCACTACTCCGTCGTGTTGTCCATACTGTTCGTCGGGTATAGAATGAAGATATGGAAAAACCACCGACTCCCGATGTTAAAATTAAATCAATAAAAGAAGATCCGAGATACACAGATTCGGCAGAAATTGAAAAATCTCGGCAGGAATTGCTGAGTCTCGATATTGAAGGTAAAATTTTGCTCGCTCCAAATCAAAGATATAAAGGCGAATTAGATATGTGGCGTACTCAACTTTTTGAGCCGCGAGAAGAATTAAATGGAAAATCTCCATACAATTACTTCAATAGAATAATTATCGGACACGGCGAAGGTCCGGCGGACATAAACCAAAGGGAGTTTAAAGGATCTAAGAATCTAGATCCAAGATTTCAAGGCAAAATTGGAGAAATTTTATCAAGAAGTTCGAATCTCTACGAAAAAATTCTTGTTATAGTTTGCGGAACCGAAGAAGCAGATAAAATGACTTTAAGTAGTGCTATAGAGAAATATTTGGCACAAGCGAAATAAAACAAAAAAATGAAACTCACAAAACTGGGCCACTGTTGCTTAATTATCGAAGAGAATGGGCTAAGAATTATGACCGATCCCGGCCATTATTCCACTGCCCAGAACGAAGCCAAAAACATCGATCTGGTTCTATTCACTCACGAACACCAAGACCATCTCCATCTTGAATCGTTGAGGAAAGTTTTAGAAAATAATCCTCAAGCAAAAATCATTACCAATCAAGGCGTGGGCAAAATCCTCCAAGCCGAAGGCATTCCCTTCGAGACACTACTCCACAGTCAAAAAGCAAGCGTAAAAAGCGTTTTAATCGAAGGCTTCGGCGATAAACACGCCGAAATTTATGAAACCATGCTGATTGTTCAAAATACCGGTTATTTTATCGCCAATCGTTTTTTCTACCCCGGCGACGCGCTTACGAATCCAGGCAAAGCGGTTGAAATTTTAGCCTTGCCTGTTGCCGGCCCTTGGTTATCGATAAAAAATTCACTTAACTACGCCAAAGAAATTAAACCGAAAACTTGTTTCCCGGTTCACGATGGTATGCTAAAATTCTTTGGAGCCGCTCACGCTTTGCCGGAAAAGATTGTGCCGTCATTTGGCTCCAGCTTCTTTATCCCGAAAGAAAACGAGGTGGTCGAATTGAACTAAAATTTAAATATGAAAGCTCTTTGGAATAATTTCGTCGTTGCCGAAAGCGAAAAAACCGTCACTTTTGAAGATAAACTTTATTTTCCCTACGACTCAGTTAAGCTCCAATACTTCAGCAAGAATGGGAAAGTTTTTTCGTCCACCACGCAAGGCGTCTGCGAATATTACGATATAGAAGTCGGAGGAGTAAATAAGCGCGACGGCGCCTGGATGTGCCCCAATCCTAAAACGCAAATCAAAAATATAGCCGACTATTTTTCGTTTGATAAAGAAATAGAAATTAAAAAATAAAACAATGCAAAAACGAAGCTATCTTATTACTGCTATCGTCATTGGTGTCATTTTTCTTTTTATTTTATTTGGTGGGAATAAAGTCAAAAAAGAGGCGCCGTCCAATCCTTCAGTAGAAAAAGGTATTGATGTCGCTACTTCAAGTGACTCTATCAATAACGCTACCGGAAGCGAAGCCCAGACGTCACTTCCAGTGAGTCAATAATTTTTTATTCGGAGCTTACTTTATACTTAGCGGATTTACTACTTTGTCACCCTCCGCCACACCGGAGAGAATTTGTGCGCTTCCCTTAGCGTCTTTCATTCCAACAGTAACTGGAGTTTCCTTTAGTTCGCCATTTTCAAGTTTCATTGCAAAAGTGCCACTGTCTTTTTCGGTGATTGTGTAAATCGGCAAAATCAAGGCGTTCGGTTCGCTGGCGGTTTGAATGATTAAATTCGTGGTTAATCCGCTTTTTAATCGCGAATCAGGTTTATCGAAAGAAATTTTTACTTTGAAATTAACTACGCCGTTAACCAAAGTTTCGGCCGGATCAATGTAAAAAACCTTTCCGGTAAAAGTTTCTCCCGGAAAAGCGTCTAGAGTTATTTCTACATTATTCCCCGAAGCAATTTTGCCGATACTAATTTCGGGAATGTTCGTTTCTATTTCGAGTTGGCTTTCAGAAATTATTGACAAAAAAGTTGTGTTTGGCGAAGCAACCTCACCCACCCTTAGATCTTGCTTGGTAATCGTTCCGTTAATAGGGGAATAAAGAACGCTTTTTTGAATTTGCACCTCAACTAAAGCCACTTTAGCTTCGGCTTGTCTTAATTGCGCTTCCTGGGAAGCAATCTGTTCTTTCGTTGATCCAGCAAGTTTTAGATTCAATTCATCTTGGATTTTCTGGACCGTATCGCCTAGAGAAGAAATGGTCTGCTTCTGATTGCTCGCGCTCGAAAGAGCAGTATTTATATTTGTCCGGGCTGTATTAATATTTGTTCGATAAGTGTCAGTTGTTGATTGGGTTAAACCCACTGACCCTCCCACGAGAGACGATAGCTTATCGAGAAATAAGCGGATTGATTCAAGATAGCTCTGCGCATTTTTTAAAGCTCCGTCTCTTTGATTTTAACATCTTCCAGCCTTGACCCGATTTTTAGCTCGTCAAGCTTTGCCCTCTGTGAATCTGTGTTTGCCTGCGCATCGAGAAGTTGAGCTCTCAACTCGCTAGTGTCCAAATAAATTAAAGCTTGTCCAGCACCAATTTTATCTCCTACGAAAACATTTACGGCAGTTACTCTTCCGCTGCGTTCGAAAGCTAAATCAACACTATTGGCTGATTTCGTTTTGCCAGTAATCTCAACTTCTTGGGCAATAGGCCCGCGTTTAACTTGGATAATTTCATAATTCCCATTTCTAGCTTTAAAAATTAAAACGGCTAAAATTATCAAAATAACGGCGGAGACCGGTACCAAAAAACCTTTCTTTTTTAAAAAACTAAAACCAGTCTTGTTTGGCATGTTAAGATTGCACTAATTATATAATTATTCTCAATCTTTTTCTATACCCAATATGAATAACCACATTAAAAAACTTATCGAACGCTATAACTATCAATTCCCGAAAGAGCTGATTGCCCAAGAGCCGGCTTCGCCAAGAGATAGCGCCCAGCTTCTAATTTATAATCAAAAGAACCATTCCATTAAGTTTGATAATTTTTTTAACCTTACAAAATATTTACCCCATGGCTCAATTTTAGTATTCAACGAAACCGAAGTTATCCCTGCGCGATTAGTTCTAAGAAAAGAAACTGGCGGCAAAGTTAAGGCGCTCTTTATTGAGGAATCCCACGAATTGGTTAAAGTTATGGCCGACAGAAAATTAATTCCTTTGTCCAAACTTTTTATCAACAAAAAACTTTTCTTCACTGTCCAAAAACAGGAAGAAAAATTCTACCTTTTACAACCATCATTCAATTTAAGAATACTTTCGCAAATTCTCGAGAAATATGGCGAAACTCCCATTCCCCCTTATATAAAAAATACCCCACTAAAAGAAGGGGAGTTAAGAGAAAAATATCAAACAATTTTCGCTAAAACCAAAGGTTCGGTTGCCGCACCAACGGCTTCCCTTCATTTCACAAAACGTCTTTTTAAGAAAATAAAAACCCAAGGTTTCGGAGTAGAATTCATTACTCTTCACGTTGGTCTGGGCACTTTTGCTCCTCTAGAGGAAGGAAATTTTAAGCTCGGCCGTCTGCACGAAGAAAAATATTTTATTGATCCTCGAGTAGCTTGCGCGCTAAATCATGCCAAAAAAATCGGCCGCCCAATCATTGCGGTTGGCACCACTACGGCGAGGACGCTAGAATCGGCATCTCTAAAAAACGGCAAACTTAAAAACCTAAACGGCGCTACTGACCTCTTTATTCGCGAAGGCTACCGCTTTAGTTTTATCGACGGGCTTATCACAAATTTTCACGTTCCGCATTCAAGCTTGTTGATGTTGGTTTCAGCGTTAGTTGGTCGAGAAAGATTACTAGAACTCTACAAAACCGCCATTCGAAAAAAGTTCCGGCTTTTTTCCTTCGGAGATGGCATGTTAATTTATTGACGCTTTGTCCCCTAAGGAGTATTCTAATAATTAGCAAAGGAGGAAGGTATGAACGAGAAATCCGCTTTTGACGACGAAATAGTTTGTCTAAACTGTGGACATTCTGAAGATCTCCACCGCGCCGACCAAGTCTGCTCAGGTTGCTATACTCAACCAGATGGAGAGGACATTGAGATTCCCTGTGATTGCAGAGACTTCGAACCCGCAACTCTCACTGAATATCTTGCCCCGGCTAAAGACACGAAGGTCGACTAAGCCACAAATCCGAGCGCCATTTTCTCCAATCAGGCCGGTCATTGACTGGCCTTTTTGTTCTAAGGATTTATCCACTATTTGATTTACAAGTATTCCCATTGTATTATCAACACCAATAGTTTCAAAACAAAAATAATATGAACAAACCCAAAGTTTATACCGTTGAAAGCGTCACCGCCGGTCATCCCGATAAAGTCTGCGATCAAATCTCTGACGCGATACTGGATGAGTGTTTGAGGCAAGATCCTAAAAGCCGAGTAGCCGTGGAAACTCTGGGGTCTCACGGATTGCTGGTAATCGGCGGAGAAGTTACCACTAACGCTAACTTCGATTCAGCGGAAATCACGCGAAAACTTTATAAAGATATCGGCTACTCCGACGAGCTTGAAATTATCGCTCACCTCGTTAAGCAGTCGCCAGACATCGCTCAAGGAGTGGACACTGGCGGCGCCGGCGATCAGGGTATTATGTATGGCTATGCCGAGAAAGATGGATCATCTGAATTTCTCCCCGAAAGCATTTTCTTAGTTCACAATTTAACAAAAGGACTTGAAACAATGCGCCGAAGCGGTGAATTCCCCTGGCTCAAACCCGACGGCAAGGCCCAAGTAACTATGGAAAATGGTCGCATTCGTACCATTCTCGTCAGCTGTCAACACGGCGAAGAAATCAATCAACCAAAAATAAAAGCCGCTCTTATTGAAAATCTAATCAAGCCCTTAGTCCCAGATATCTCCGGCATCGAAATTCTAGTTAATCCTACAGGAAAATTTGTCCTCGGAGGCTTTGCGGCCGATGCGGGGCTTACCGGAAGAAAAATTATGGTTGATACCTATTGCGGTCTCGCGCCCCACGGAGGGGGTTGTTTTTCCGGCAAAGACCCCACTAAAGTTGACCGTTCCGCCGCCTATATGGCGCGCTTCGCCGCCAAAAACATCGTGGCGAACGGCTTAGCCAAAGAATGCTTGGTATCTGTAGCTTATGCTATCGGCCGAGCCGAACCCCTAATGGTTGAAGCCATCGACCAAAACGATAATAGTTTAGCCGATCTCGTAAAACAGAAATTTGATTTTCGGCCCCTAGCCATTATCGAAAGATTAAATCTCCGCCGGCCTATTTATCTTCCCACCGCCGCATACGGCCACTTTGGCCGCCCCGGGTTCCCTTGGGAAGAAATCATCTCGTTTTAATTTTATAAAATCAGGAGTCGCTGGGCGACTCCTGATTGTTTCTGCTTCATTATTCCTCAGTTTTTCATCCTCTCATTCGGTTGTCGAGAAAAAACCTGTTCGGGTAGAGGTATACCGCGAACGTGCCATCAGTGTACCGAACTTGAAAAGCGGGCCTCTTTCTCACTAGGCAATGCTTAGTAATAACTCCTTTACCAGCTAAAGTTCCGCGGGCAGGGTTTATTACTTTTACACCGATATGGACTGTTGACCACGACAAATTATCTCTCGGGCTATCTCCCATTGTATCCTCCCCGTCGATGTTAAAATTCCAATTATTCTTTTATAAAAATAACACGCCCCAACAATCATTTCAACGATGCTCTAAATTTCACTTTTCCCCAGTCGCTATCCTTATTTTGTTATAATTATTCCGTTAGTAATTCATACTCGAAAGGTCGAAACTAATTTCGATTACAAAAAATATGAAAGGTTTGCATGTGGTCACGTGGATTCTTCTCGTGATCGGGGGTTTAAACTGGTTATTGGTTGGCCTCAAGCTTGGCGGTATTGGTGAGTGGTTACCGAGCATTGCCAATATCATCTTTATTTTAGTCGGACTCTCGGCTATCTACGAGCTGGCAACCCACAAGAAAAACTGTAAGTTATGCGGCAGCCAGAGTGCAGCCCCGATGGCTTAGTTCGTCATTCTTGATTGATAAAACAAAAAAACCCCTGCGCGAAACGGGGTTTTTTGTTACTCACATATCATATTTTAATATGCTAGAATAATCGCTATGGAAAAGAAAATCCTTATCCTCTTGACCGCCGTCCTAGTTTTAATGATTGCCGCCGTTCTTTTTATTCCTGCTCCCAAGAAAGATAAAACCAAACCGGCTCCGCCTTCCACGAGTCCTAATCTTAAGGTGTATAACCTCGCGCCCAATCAGGAAATAACTTCTCCGCTAGTTATTTTTGGCGAAGCCAAAGGCTGGTATTTTGAAGCTTCCTTCTCGGTTAAAATACAAGACGAAAAAGGAAATGTTTTAGCCGCCACTCCTGCGCAAGCCAATCCGCCAGTTGGCGGAGACTGGATGACCAATGAATTCGTTCCATTTGAGGCGAAACTTGAGTTCAATCAACCTACCAGCTCAAAAGGATTTGTTATTTTATCAAAAGACAATCCATCTGGCCTCAAGGAAAACTCGGAATCAGTTCAAATCCCGGTGATTTTCAAAATGGAGACAAGCGAAATAAAAGCCTACTTCGGTAATAACAAACTCGATCCCGAAGTTAGCTGCAATAAAGTCTTCCCCGTAATACGAAAAATTCCAAAAACCCAAACTCCGGGACGCGCAGCGCTGGAAGAAATGCTCAAAGGTCCCAGCCCCGAAGAAAAATCTTCCGGATTTTTCACCAGCATTAACCCTGGAGTAACAATTCAAAAATTCGTTATTCAAGACGGTGCCGCTAAAGTAGATTTCAGTCCCAATATAGAAGAAAGAGTTGGCGGTTCCTGCCGTGTGGCGGCTATTAGCGCTCAAATTATTCAAACCCTAAAGCAATTTCCCACCGTGAAGAATGTTATAATATCGATTAACGGGCGTACTGAAGATATCCTTCAGCCATAAAAATTCTTCAAAAGGTCGAAAAATTTGAAGTTAAAATTAAAATGACACACTACGTCTGTACCGGTGATTGCCACGGTGAATCGCCTAGGCCGGGCACTTGCCAAGCAAAGGATTGTGGCAAATTCGGCGAACCCCTGGAACCCTGCGAATGTGAAGATGGGCTTCATATGGAAGTTTTTGAACAAAACAGCGCCGAATTAGAAAACCTCGAGAAAGCCGACGAATTGGAAGAAACCGATATTTAAAATAAATGATTGAATATTCCGACTTTCAGAAAATCGAACTGAAGGTTGCCAAAATTATCGAAGCCGAAAGAGTTGATGGCTCCGAAAAACTTATCAAACTAAAAGTCTCGCTTGGGACAGAGGAGCGTCAAATTGTCGCCGGCATAGGCAAAACTTATCTGCCGGAAAATTTAGTAAATAAAGAAATTATTGTCGTTGCCAATTTGGCGCCGAGACAACTAATGGGTCTCGAAAGCCAGGGCATGCTTCTGGCGGCTCATGACGAAAATGGCGATCCAGTCATATTAATACCAGAGAAAGAAACTCCACTCGGCTCTCAAATTAGTTGAAGCGGGAACCGTATCTAAGTTTATTTAAAATTAAATTACTTGATACCTAACACATGGCACATGATACACCTAAAATCGGCGCCCACGTTTCCACTCAAGGCGGCCTCTCGAACGCCTTCGAGAACGCCAAGAAAATTGGCGCCGAAGCCATTCAAATTTTTGGTTCCTCGCCCCAACAATGGGCGGTGCGCGAACCAAAGCCGGAAGATATCGAAAAATTTAAAACCGCGCATAAAAAAGCCGGTGACATAGCAGTTTTTCTCCACGCCGCTTATTTGGTTAACCTAGCCAGCCCGAACGAAGTTACTAGAGCTAATTCAATTCAAAGTTTAATCGGGCACTTAAAAATTTGTGAAACCATCGGCGCTAAAGGACTAATTTTCCACATTGGGTCAGCCGTGTCCTCCAAAGCCTTGGCGACGGAGGAGCAAAGAGCAGCCAAAGAACAAGCGATTGAATTTTTAGTCGCTGGCGTCAAAAAAGTTTTAGAAACCTTAAAAGGAGATTCACTGATTATTTTAGAAAATTCATCTGCCGGCGGAGCCAAGCTTGGCGCCACCCCTGAAGAAATTGGGTTAATTTTAAATAAAATAAAATCTAAGCGCGCCAAAGTTTGTTTTGACACCGCTCATGCCCTTGAAGCCGGCGTCATTAAATATGAGCAAGTTAAGGAAATAAAAAACACTTTCGACGAATGGGATAAAGAAATCGGTTTGGAAAACATTGTCGCCATACACGCCAACGATTCAAAAACTCCCTTCGCCTCTCACAATGACCGCCACGAAAATATCGGCGAAGGCTGTATTAACCTCGCTGGCTTCAAAAATCTAGCTAAAGAATATCGCCTTAAGGACAAAGTTTGGCTTTTAGAGGTTCCGGGTTTTGATAACCTAGGCCCCGACAAGAAGAATATTGATATTTTGAAGTCCTGCTTTGGTTAAACGAAGTGTGGATATCTTTATGAAAAATATTCAATATTAAGCTAAGATAATAAGGCGATAAGCGGCCCTTCCGCCATCGCTCGACTCCATCCACGGCAGTCGGCCAAAGATGACTGCCGTGGTGTATATAAAAAAATCAACATAACCAAACTACACTTATGCGAAAATCAAATTGGTTGCTACTAGTAATAGTTTTAGCTCACAGTATAATTGCCGTTATTGGAACTCGTACTATCCAAGACATGGGAGCTATAGGAGTTGGTGTAATATATTTATTCCCAGCACTACTTGCGAACTTGATTTGTTTGCCGATAATTTTTGATAGCAAAAAAACAATAGGATATATGTTGATTCTCGTAGCTGCACTTTGGTTAGGCGTACCGGTATATGAATTTTTCGGCTGGACACTAACTTCAATACCAAATTACTTCGTTAGTTTTAAAAACATAGCGCAGGCAGTTCTAACATTAATCGAATTAGCTATTTTCATAATTATTTGGTCGAATGTGTTTAAGAAATTTAAGAAAAATCAAAATAATCAACCATTACAAACACAAAAACCAACATGACCGAACATAAACTCCCAACTCTACCATACGCCTATGATGTCTTAGAGCCATACATCGACGCCCGAACAATGGAAATTCATTACTCCAAGCACCATCAAACGTATGTAAATAACTTAAACGCCGCCATCGAAAAACACAAAGAATTTGGCGACGTTACGGCAGAAAATCTAATTAAGAGCTTAGGTAGCGTTCCTGAGGATATTCGAGTAGCCGTACGAAACAGCGCCGGCGGTCACGCTAACCATTCCATGTTCTGGCAAGTTATGAAACCCAAAGCTGAAGCCGAACCAACTGGCAAATTATCCGAAAATATCGGTAAAACCTTCGGGAGCTTCAAGAGCTTCCAGGAAACTTTTACCAAAACAGCGCTTGCCCAATTCGGCAGCGGTTGGGCTTGGCTAAGTTTCACCAACCTCGGCGGGCTCGAAGTTCATTCTACCCCAAACCAAAACAGCCCTCTCGAGGAGGGTCTGATTCCGCTTCTCTGCCTAGATATTTGGGAACATGCTTATTATTTGAAATATCAAAATCGCCGTCCGGAATACGTCGAAAAATGGTGGAACGTCGTTAACTGGGAAAAGGTCGATGAAAATTATTTAGCCGCCGCAGGACATTCACTCTTAAAAATATGATTGATATTTTCGGTCCGTCGATAGCAAGTTTTGCCCTAAGCTTAGGTATTTCTCCCCAACGGTTTGGAATTATATTATTAGCCATCATTATTCTCTGGACCATTCCCTGGAAAGGGGTGGCGCTATGGAAAGCATCCCATCGGCAAGAAAAATGGTGGTTTATAGTGCTTTTAGTTATTAACACCATTGGCATTTTAGAAATTTTATACATCTTTGTTTTCAGTAAGAAAACCTCTGAATCTCCAAGCACCCCTCGCTAAATCGACGGGATAGCTAAAGAGAAGAGTATTATGAAACATTTTAATCTAAGAATCTCCGGCCTCGTGCAGGGAGTTGGTTTTCGTTTTTTTGCTTCTCAAAAAGCAGACTTTCTAAACTTAACCGGTTTTATAAAAAATAATCCCGATGGAACTGTTTCAATCGAGATAGAAGGGAACGATAAAAATCTGGAGGAATTTATTACTTGGTGCCGGAAAGGTCCTCCAACGGCCGAAGTCAAAAAACTTGAAGTGAAGGAAGGCAAACTTAAAAACTTCTCCGAGTTTAAATACTATTAAAATTTAATCAACCCCGGCACTAATTAAGGAAAGGTTCGTTTGTAAAGGCACGAAAAGTGAACCGCAGATTAAGTCGGAGGAATAATTACAATTACAGATGTACTAAATTCCTTGATTAGTCCCGAGGTCAACCTCCTTGAGAATTTGAATTTTAGAGTAGGCAATCCCAAATTTTAAGGCCTGTGATTTCGTAGACATCCAGATATCAACGTTATTTCCTTTTCGCTCATGCATTCGATCTTCAACTACGAATACCTTATCGCCAAAAAGTTCCGGAATCTGAATTTTAGTTCCAAAAGGAAGTAAGTTTGTAGCCACGATTCCATCCCTTACAGTCGAACCAGAGGCGGTAATAAAAGGGGTATCGTCAGTTTCCTCTGGAGTGCTTGAATAAGCCGTTATCCACACGCTCCTGGTATCTATTACCACGATCGGTGCATTCTGACCTAAATTATCGCTTAAAACTATCGCCGTGGTGCTATTATGGCCAGCTCCGGAATATAGACTAGAGCTTAGGCCCAAAAACATTATGAATGCTTTAGTAATCATATTTTTTTCCAATAAAAAACCCCCTTCCAGGGGTTTAACATTTCCCGGATAGTATACTCCTCCTAAAATAAAAGTCAATAGGGGGTCAAAATATGCTAAAAACGCTATGAAATAAGCCCTAGAATCAATATTTGCCGATTTCAAATGAACCCATTATAATTTCTAAAACAAGGTCGTAGCGAAAAATTAATTATGATGGATAATTTTTATTTTGGACAAATGGGAGGTTGGGGAATGGGTGGATATCTGGGTATGTTTGTTTTTTGGGTGGTTGGTATCCTACTCTTAGTTTGGCTCATCAAAGAGCTTTTTTCGTGTAAAGGAGGCAAAACAACAATTAATTCAGCCGAGAAGTCTTTCGAGAAATCGTCTATGGATATCTTAAAAGAGCGTTACGCCAAAGGAGAAATAACCAAAAAGGAATTCGACGCTAAAAAAGCTGATTTAGAGTAGCGAACTTAAATGGGGCGCGCCCCGTTGGAAATGGCGAGAAAATACGCAGTATTTTTGAGACAAAACACAAAACTATTTAATTTGATTGGTAGGTATTCCGAGATTAAAACTATCAGACAAGAAAAACGTTCTATTTCCTATGGGGTTCAAGCTTCTAAAAAAAGATAACCAGGCCCGGCTTGGAGTTTTAGATACGCCTTCGGGCCCAGTTGAGACGCCAAGTTACGTTGTCGTAGCCACGGACGGCCACATCCGTACCCTAGAGCCGGGAGATATTCCCAAAACCAAAACCCAAATCGCCATCTGCAACACCTACCACCTTTGGCGCTCGTTAGACGAGAATGGATTAAATGATTTCACGGGTTTGCATGATTTTATGGAATGGGAGGGTTTGATTATGACCGACTCCGGCGGTTTTCAAGTTTTTAGCTTGGGAGTTGCTCGAGAAACCGGTGTTGGCAAAATCGTGACCGAAGAAGGGGAGAAATATCGGCCAGAAAATAATTTGGTTCGTGTCACCGACTCTGGGGTTTATTTTATGGAAAATGGCGAAGAAATTTATCTTGACGCCGAACTCTCAATTCGCATCCAAGACCAACTCGGAAGCGATATCATCCTTGCTTTTGACGAACCTAGCTCTCCGCTTCATGACTACGACTATACTAAAAAAGCTATGGAGCGAACCCACGCCTGGGCGGAGCGTTCCCTCGAGGCCAAAATCTCAGATCAAAAAATCTACGGCATTATTCAGGGCGGGCATTTTGAAGACCTCCGCCGTGAAAGCGCCAAATTTATCGGCTCGCTTCCGTTCGACGGCTTTGCCGTCGGCGGCTCTTTTGGCAGTTCTTTTGGTGGGCAAAAAAATGATACTTTTCAGGAATTAAATTGGGTTAATCCTTTGCTACCCGAAGAAAAACCGCGCCATCTTTTAGGCATCGGCAGAATTGAAGATATTTTCGAAGCCGTAGAGCGGGGGATTGATACTATGGATTGTGTTATTCCCACTCGTGAAGCCCGGCATGGCGGCATTTGGTCTCAAGGTGGGCGATTGGATATTTTAAAGGGCCTTTATCAAGATGATGAAAGTCCGCTCATCGAAAGCTGTGAATGTCCCACCTGCGGAGAGGAGGGAACTACGAAATCCAAACTTCATAACCTTTTTAAAGCCAAAGACTTCGATGCCGCTCGCAAAGCCACTATCCATAACGTTTTCTTTTTCAATAATTTAATGTTTCAAATCAGAGAATCAATTCGTAACTCCAATTTTACCCAATTTAAGAAGAATTATCTTCATGTTTAGTCAAACTTGACAAAGGAAAAAGTTATGATATATAATACACCACAGTAAACATCTGCCATCAAGGGGATCGGCAGGTTTCGCATTTCCACAGTTTTCAGGAGGGTCGAAATGGCACAGAAAAAAAATCAACGGCAACGCACAAAGGCGTATTGGCACCTGTATCAGTTGCAGCAGGTGCAGCCGCCAGAGAGGTTCGCCAAAGTGGTCGATAAAATCACCAGAGGTGAGTGCTATCTCATCAAGTGAGTCGGTACCCCAAAGTTTTCGTCCCCAGCCCTTCTCCGGGCAAACCTACCCCACTCGCAAAATATCGCGAGTGGGGCAGTCTTTTTTTTGCACGCCCCGTAGGAAATTAAATATTTTTCGTGATTTTTATGTTCAATTCAAAAATAAACAATAGACATGAGTAAAGTTGGTTTTTATATAAAAATATTTTGCTTCTCTAAATATTTCCTATGGGGTACAATTGATAGTATCTATGAGCCAACTCATTTTCGATATTGAAACCATCGGCGAGGATTTTGATTCGCTCGACCCGGTCACCCAAAAGACCCTAACTCACTGGATTAGCAACGAAACTTCCGACGAGTCCGAATACACGAAAATTCTCTCCGATATTAAAAATCGCCTCGGCTTTTCGCCCTTAACCGGCGAGATTGTCGCTATCGGAGTTCTCGACTGCGAAAAAAATCAAGGCGCGGTTTATTTCCAAGCGCCCGGCGAAAAAATAAAAGACTTCACCGAAGATAATTTTAAATTTAAAGCTCTAACCGAAAAAGAAATGCTCGAATCTTTTTGGGAGGGCGCAAAAAAGTACGGAGAATTTGTGAGTTTCAATGGCCGCTCCTTCGACGCTCCATTTTTAATGATCCGCTCTGCTATCCACGGAGTCCGGCCCACTGTGGATTTGATGCAGGGAAGATATTTATACCAGCAACGAGATGCCAAGCACATCGACCTCTTGGACCAGCTCACTTTCTACGGTGCCTCCGCTAAAAAGGGCAGCCTTCATCTTTGGAGTCGAGCCTTCGGCATCAAAAGTCCCAAAGCCGATGGCGTCTCAGGAGATGACGTCGGCCGGCTTTTCAAAGAAAAGAAATTTAAAGAAATTGCCATATACAATACCGGCGATCTTATCGCCACTAAAGAACTTTTCGAATACTGGAGTAAATACCTACGAGCAGGCGCCTGAAGATAGTTTAAAGAATTGATTTTTTTAAAATAAGAGAATAAAATAATTCAAGCTCCATTTTAGCTCACGTCAGAAAAACTAGCAGTTCACTTGCAGCACTTCACCCTTTAACCCTCACCAAGTACCACTGGAGGAGTCATGGTAAAACTGGCATTTGAGTTGCCGAGTCGTTCAGGTGGGCTCAAAACCGTCACCACTCTCGCAAAAATCAACGACCGGATTCCTGTCGCAATACACAGAAATCAGGTTGAGTTTGGGAGAACGGCAAAAGATCGTCCTGACCATGTCGAAGTCATCATTCGCCATGGACAATTGGTGGGTAAGTCGACGATCAGGATCGGCAACGTCAAGGCCAAGGTTTCAATCGCAGAATAGCTGCAAGTGTTGCAGCCAAAAGAGCCCCGGACTAGATTCAGTCCGGGGCTTGCTCTATCCGCAATCCTAAAGTTAGTCACAACACACAATTGCGCTAAAATATCCCTTGCATTAAAATTAACCCACTATATAAACTATGAAAAACTCAAATCAAAACCAAATATCAAAAATAACCAAAGACGAGCTGGGCCCGGCTTATATTGTCGAAACCTACGACCCCCAACTCGACTTCACTGGTTATCTGGTAATCGATAATTTAAATTTGGGCGTTGGCAAAGGCGGTATTCGAATGACGCCGGACGTGAGCGCGCTTGAAGTCTTTCGTCTCGCCCGCGCTATGACTTTTAAAAACGCTTTAGCGGGATTGCCCTTCGGTGGAGCAAAAGCTGGCATCGTTCTAGATCCTCGAACAATTACTCTCGAAAAAAAGAAAGCTATTATGGAGAGTTTCGCTCGTTCATTAAAAGCGCTCATTCCTCGTCTCTACATCGCCGGTCCGGATATTAATACCAGCGAACGCGAAATGCAGTGGTTTGCTGAAGCTAATGGTAATTGGAAATCCGCCACCGGCAAGCCGGCAAATTATTGCATGGACGCTTTTGGTAAAGGCGATAAAAAGTGCGGCATTCCACACGAATTCGGCTCCACGGGTTTCGGCGTCGTTCAAGCGAGCAAAGTTGCTGCCGAGTTCGCGGATGTTGATATGAAAAACGCCACCGCCGCCATCGCCGGTTTTGGCAACGTCGGCACTTTCGCTATGAAACATTTAGACGAAATTGGCGTTAAAACCATCGCCGTTTCGGATCGACAGGGGGCTATCTATAATCCCAAAGGAATAGATTATAAAAAACTTATAAAGATCAAGGATTCAGGCAAATCCATCTTCGACTACAAAGACGCCAAACAAATCGGCCGTGAAGCCATCTATGAATTAAAAGTTGATATTCTGATTCCCGCCGCCACTCCCGACGTCATTAATGAAACCAATTATAAAAAAGTTAAAGCGAAAATTATCGTTGAAGGCGCCAATATTCCGATGCAGGAAAAATACGAAGAATATTTCCACAAGAACGGAACGCTAATTGTCCCGGATATTATCGCCAACGCCGGAGGCGTTATCTCGTCCTACGCAGAATACCGAGGCTATAACCCAAAAAGAATGTTTGAAACCGTGGAAGCTAGAATTGTAAAAAATGTCCGCACGATTCTTTCGGCTTCAAAAAAAGAAAATCGCTCGCCCCGCAAAGTGGCAATGGAAATCGGCAAGAAACGGATATTATCAGCTAAGAGGAGAATATTTTGAGTTGTCATATCTAAAACCTATAACCTAAAACCCAACACCTCACTTTGGCCAAACGTCGAGTTTTCTAACAAA
>ERZ1292625.834-Hain-H41-01um-R1-834-length-41693-cov-9_pt1 | contig 41693 bp, 51 predicted proteins | sample MGYA00564400_ERZ1292625 | MGnify/ENA primary metagenome ERZ1292625 (study PRJEB36523, sample SAMEA6512639) | groundwater metagenome | collected 2019-01-08 | study: AquaDiva: Metagenomics assemblies of 32 groundwater samples
TTACAAAAGCTACTCCTGTGCTAGCTGCTAACATCTTGACGTTAGATATTATTATGTTAGCATCATCGTTACGAGATATATTGCCGGTAGTAGAGCTGTATAGATTATCTACGATAACTAGCCCTATATCGTAGTGGCCTATAGCAGCCTTTAGCTCTCCAATACAAGTTGATACATCTAACTTGACATCTAGTGAGCTGTCAACATATAAGCTATTACTGCTAACTGTAATCCCTCTGTTACGAATAAAGGCATCCCAGCGTAGCTGATACTCACCAGCACTTATCTCAGTCTGTATCATCAGCACATTTACCTTTGATGTATTCCAACATAACCAAGGTAGACCATTTGATACAGCATATGCAAGGTCTTGAGCTAACCAGCTCTTCCAGGTACTGTACTCTCCATAGATGAACATAACTTGTTGAGCGGGTAATAAACCATTACCGACAACCATCCTTCTATATGGAGGTTTGTATGCAAGGAAATCACTTAATGATTTAACATCCATCAGCTATTGCTCTAGGGCTTACTTAGCTGTATTGAGATGTATACTGGTAGCCACTATCACTCTAATGGAGGTTAGAGGTAGTGTCTTGCGTCCGGCCTTATTTACCCAGTCAGGTTCACTCCCGTAGTAGTCAGCTATAGGAGCTGTCATCTGACCCTCATGGTCACGCTCCAAAAGGTGCTGCAGCTTGGGAGGCTAGAACTACTAGTATACATCTCAATACAGCTCAGTTTAAGACTTATAGTTCCGGTGCACAGATTCGATGGTAAACGAGTCCAGTATTGTCCCATACCACATCACATATAGGCTGGCCATCTACTAGGCATCTCTCTAAACAAGCATCACAGAGGGTCTCGAAGGATGCCCCTTCATGGCACTTAGCACAGCGATGGCTGTCAAACTGGCTATGGTCGGCACCGCAACACAGGGAGCTATCATTAACTGATAGGCTATTCTGTCCGCTAAACCCCTTATCCCACATACTTAGTGCCTCCCTTTACGTCCTGTTTTAGTATACTGCCCAGAGTGATGTGTAATGGTAATGTTAAAACGCTTCCGCCATTTACTTACTGTTGACTCTGAGATATTTAATGCCTTAAATATATCACAGCCTCTGAGCTGTGGCCGGAGCATATCTCTTATATCCATCTTATAGATACGCTCTAGCTTTAACATAGTTCCAGTTTTAAGCTGGAGACTATCACCTTCACTCTTGGCGATGTGTTCATCAGCCCTTGCAGCTTCTCTAGCGTGTGCTTTGATAGCTTTTTGGCTAGTCATCAACTACCCTCTCCTGACTAGAGAGCTTGCTAAGACACTTACTATGGTATGGAGCATCATACTCATCAAACATTGGCTCATCACCATAAGCTATTGTGAACCCGCATGATGTACAGACGACGCTATCGTCAACATCTCTATCTTGCTGTTCATTAAGCTCTTGTTGCATATTATATCTCCTCACCGTGCCTAATGGCTTCAAGGTCAGAAGGGATACCGTGGCGACTAACTAAAAGTAACCCGCCCAATAAGCCAGATAACCAGGGTAGTCCCCACTCCTTTTCCATAGCTCTAGCAATAATGGCAGAGTGGGTATTAAGGAAGGCGACTACGTTTACCAGCTCAGCTTCATCAAGAGAACTCTTGCTTGTCAGACTAAGGCTTATGCACTCTATTAGTTTCATCTATTATACCACCAGCTTTGCTAGCTTCCCGAACCACTCTAGCTTAGTTAAATCTCCACCCTTACCCATTGACGTGCTGGCATCTATCAATGAATCAAAGGGCTTAGTCCAGCTGCCCTCTATGTTTATCCCAAACAGTCTGATACCATGCTTTTTCTTGGTGTCTAGGAAAGTCTTATGCCATTCGAGTCTAACATTGTCCCGACCATCCGTTACAAGGATTATATCAGCATTGTTAAACTTTGCTTGGTCAGGGGCTGTTATGTAGCTGGCAGCTCTATCAAGTGCTGTATCAAAGTTAGTACCCTGGCCTAGTCCTCTTGATGCTAGGTTATCCAGTGTAGTTACTAGGTCAGCTACATTCTCCACAACAACAGCTTCACTTGCAATTGAAGCAAACCTAATAACAGCTACCTTACGGCGTTCCTTTAGTGCTTGTCCTGCTAGAGCAACATATACAGCACAAGCGTGTGTCCAGGGTTGTCCTGTCATTGACCAACTAGAGTCTATACAGAACACCATTGGCCCCTTACCTGATGCCTTCTTACGCTTGTGGTCATAGCTGAGTAGGTTCCTATTGACCCAGCGTTGCAAGAATAAATCACCCAGGTCTGGGTCATCTATCATCATCAACTCTGATGCAACTACCTCACTCAGCTCTCCACCTTGCTTGACACCTATAGGTGGGGGGGCTGGTAGAACCTTCTCAGCTTTAGCTTGAGCATACATAGTCATCATGCGCCCTGCTACTCTGAGTATCTGCCTAAATGCATCCTGATGGGTTACTTTAGTAGCAAGGGTTTCATCCATCAGTATCTTGAGCGCCCCTGCACCCATATCGTTGCCTATGCCCTTGCCTGGTTGAAGGGATGCAAGTAGTAGGGCAGCTTCTAGGTCATCTTGTACTCTATCTAAGGCACCTACTGCCATGTAGGAGTCTTGGGAGAAAGCATAGGTATCATCAACTGCTTCTTCTCCACTATCATCTGCTTCTTCACCAAGTTGCTCTATTTCTTCAGCATCAGCTATTTGGTCTAGCTTTTGTACTAGTAAGTGTTCTGGGGCATTGTCTAAAGCTAACTGCTCTAACTCATCCTTAAGCTGGCCTGACTTCTTACCTATTATACTATCTGCCATCTGTTGCTGTATCTCTTTAATCGCTTTCTCACCAGCCTCAGCCAGCTCTTTGTGGGATGATAGAGCCTTCATCTGGTCAAGGTTAGCTGATATTTCCAGAGCTGACTTCAACACAGATTCTCTAGGTCTAGTCAACTCTGTGAATAGCCTTATTGCGCCGGCAGCCGACAAAAACTGGTCGCCAGTAGTCTTAGCTTTTAGCTCAGCAAACTGTTTAGTTTGCATGAACATCATCAGCCAAGCAGCTAGTGCTGCATCAGGTGGCTCTTGCTTAACTACAGGGTTCCACCCATACAGTGCATTGAATAAGTCGCCCCCTACTAGCCTCTTACTACGCTCTTTGAACAGCTTCTTAAGAAATGGGTAGTCCCTTAAAGTTTGCGACCAAAAGCGTGCATCCAGTGTTCTACAGTGTAGGTTCAAGTCATTATGGTTTACATCTGTCCACCACATGGCTACACCGCCACTCTGATTTGCTTTACCAGCTTTTCTAGCAACACCAGTCTATCAGACTGCTGGTCTTTCATAGCGGCATCAAGCAAAGCAGCTAGTATAATATCTAGCTTGCTTGAGAGTGCCCTAATCTTGTCTGTTTGCTTGATGGAAATTATCCTCTCCCTGAACACTAGCAGCTGTCGCCGTACCTGGATTATATCTGTGTCTACAGCAACTCCACCTGATGTTATAGACTCTACCGCTTCTAGTGCATCGGTAAGTAGCGTTTCCGCTTCCAGTTGGCCTGGGTTGACACAGCTTCTGACTATAGCTCTAACATCTTTTATCTGCTCCGGCTTCTCCCAGAGTATGTTCTCAGCTACCACAACAGCATCATCCCTTACCTCACTGTCGCCTATCAACCAGGCTTGAGCTGCCATTACATCCATTGTCTGGACAAAGCGGCGGTCAGAAGGGAATATACCCTTGTCTCTAACTTGCTCCCAAACAGCTTGCAAACTAGCTAAAGCATCTGCGCCAAACTTGAGCTGCTTAACCTCATCCTGTGCCTGGGCTAGTTCAGCTTCTGTTATATGCTCGCATACACTAGGCTGCTTGCCATTAGCCCGTAGTGATAGCAGTTGGCTGAACTGCTCGTTGGTTGATAGGTAGCCTACAGCAAATCGAAGCAAGAATCTATCACGGAGAGCACTTAACCCTTCATCCTCTGGCGGTAGCTCATTACTTGCGCCAGCACAGAATACTAAAGGCAGCTTAACTTCCTCTCCATCATTGTACCAGATGCGCTCTTCCAGCACAGTAAGCAAGGTATTCAGAATAGCAGAGCTGGCTTTGTATATCTCATCCAGAAATACTACTTGTGCTTCTGGCAGCTTACCTTTAGGTACACGCCTGTAGCTCTCTTGCTTCAAGGCTTGTATGCTGACTGGGCCAAACACTTCATCAGGCGTGGTAAACTGAGTAAGTAGCCACCTGAAATGCTTGGCGTCTATGTACTCAGCATACGCTCTTATTAGCATACTCTTAGCTGTTCCGGCTGGCCCTAAGAACTCTATGTGCTTCTGTGCTAAAGTTGCTAGTGTCAGCCCCCTGATTTCATCTTCCCTGTTGATGAACCTTTGCCTAAGCACCTGTTCGACAGCTATAAACTTATCCTGTAACATGACTGTGCCTCCAATAAAATTAGCTGGTACTTTGTACCGCCGACCCTATACCTGGGAGCTGTAGGTACAGGGTTTCGTCCTTAAAGGGACTCATCAGGGCGGATGGCTAGATACCTTTAGTATATGGGCCAGTTACTTGTGTCTGCGCTCGATGTGGCTGCTGACGTACTAGCTTCTCAGCTTCCCATTCGTTAAGCGCATAGCGGGTGATAGTCCCATAGGGATACTGTTGCTGGATTACAATGTGGTAGTGCTGTACAGTAGGATGCTCTCGGTTAGTGCAAGTGTTCATATTCCACTAGAGCCCAACCATCAAATACCCGAATGTTAGCATAGTTAGCTTGCATCACCATGTTCTTAGTCCCTTTGCTTTCAGCAAGATTGTGATGGAAGTAAACAACCATGTCAGGCTTACCTTCATCTAGCATCTGTGCATTTCTGATAGGACCAGCTTCCTCGTGATACTTAGTCCACTGAGCAGGATAGGCTTCCACAATCAGTCCTATCTCTTTGGCTATCTTACCAGCAATGCTGTCAGCTCCTCTACAGGCCCCATGTATGATGACCGTATCTTTAGGCCAACTATGTAGGAAGGTACTTATAGTTGCATCATCCGTCCAGTCCCTATCGCCACAGATTAGGATTTTCATCTACTTCACCTTTACCTGGCACTTACAGAACACTACTGCTGTCCAGGGCCTTGCACTTGTTACTACTGTACCATCCGCCTTTTCTCTGGTAGTTGGTATCATGGTGAATATCTTGATACCCTTCTCTCCACGCTGTACTTGATACCCTTGCGCCGACCACCTAGCATACGTGAACACGCTGTCATACGGTTCACACTGGCACTTTAGGGCTGCTTTGATTCTGAGGTAGTTGGCTACTGATAACCCACTGAATGTCTTAGCTTGCTCTGCTGTGGTTAGCATACATAGTTCCTCCAATACCTATTCAGCTTTTGTACTTTTATAGCTGTACCTATAACTATACTCCGCTTCTGGCCGTTTGTCAAGTACATAGCTAGGCCAATTTCCTACGAAACCTAATCAATTTTAGCTCTAGTTTGACGTTATTCGTTGATATAGTCTAGGTATGCTGACGAAATCCGTAATCGTATCTGGACTTGCCGACGTATTCTACTTAGCTTTAAGCATAACTAGGTACAGCTACTGTATTAGCTGATTCTGATGCTTCAAGTTAATTTGCCTTATACTAGACATTACCTTACCCCCTATTACAGCGCCTATGGTTTACTTGTTGCTTTACTTGCATTATACTTGAGTCCCGCCGTATCAAGGTGCTGATAAGTTGCCGCCTGGCAGACCAGTTTCAAGTTTTGGCAAACTTGCTCAAAAACCTATTGACTTTTGTCCGTCTACCCTTTATACTTTCCTGTAGCGGTGGGGTGTACTACCGACTATACATAAGGATGGTGTACCAATGGTTACTCCAACTCAAACCCCAGTGGCGAATTACGATACTGCCCTTGCTTCCCGGCTGTTCGAGCTCGAATCTGAAGCCATGCTTGAACAAGTTGGGGAGTTTGCCCGCATTGCAAGGCTCAAGCCTTCGGAGCAGAAGGACGCACTCAAGGCTTTGCAAGTGAAATCTCAAACCACGGCTAGGGAGAAGCTGAATATCGAAATGGCCGTCAAAATAACCGCCATTAGGGAAGCCAAAACCAAGGCGGACGCGGCAAAGGCGGCACTTGCCGAGGTAGTCAAGTCATATGATGGCTTCAAGCTAGTGGCTCGGCCTAAGTTTGAACAGCTGTGGCTGGCTATCAAAGACGAGTGCAGCAAACTGGCGGACGTTGCAAGCCTAAGCTACACTGTCATCCAAAAGGGTGACGGTAGTGGATGGGATATACCTACCCTGGTCATCAAGCCAAAGACAAAGCTACCAGGCGGCACAAGGGGAGAGGGTAATGGTACTGGCCGCCGGGGTATCCCCGTCAACGTCAGTAAGGACGGCGTTACCACAAGGTACGATAGCCGAGCGGCGGCTTACAAGGCGGTAATCGGCAATCCCAACAATGTGCAAAAGAGTGGCGATAACATTGATAAGGCTCTGGCGGGGAAAGGCTACACAGTGGTGGTCGCCACCTAGTATCCTCCTAGCGGCAAACCTGGGAAACTCCTCCGGTACACCACGGAGGAGTTTTCTTTTGCCCTCCCTCAACCTTTCGGCGCCGGTTCTTAACAATGTGTGTACTGCTTTTAGTAGTATGTCTATGCTACTTTACTCGTATGCCTATCATTACTTTACTCGTAAGGGTAGGCTGCTTTTACTTGTATATGCATCATTAACCCAAAACAATGTATATACTTACTTGAAACGGTAAATGTAGTCAACACAGCAGTGATTAGACTAAAAAGCAATTTTATAATTTTCAGTAAATTAGCAGCAGTTGAAAAGCAATTTATAATTTTTCAGCATTTTCAGCTACATAAGCGTCTCTAGCTGTTGTCCAAGTTTGCTCATCGTGCTCGGCGCTGTCTCCACCTTCATACTGGTCTTGGGCATCATCTCTATCCATCATATCTGTATCATACCCCTGGCCAAGCTGTCGAGCCGTTAGGAAGTGAGTCAGTCCATCAGCTCCAGGTTTGACAAGGTCATTACTTAGGAATTGATGGTTTGACTTTAGCTTCCTACTCTCGATGATGATGCCTAATTCTTTAGCCCACTTCTCTGGTGCTGCCCCTAGAGCCTCAGCTTGATGATAGATGCTAATTAGCTTATCAGAGTTCCGTGATAGTTGTCCAGCTAGTTTAACTATACGAGCAGCATCAGCTGTAAGTAACATTTCAGCAGAAATAATCTTGTTACGTTGCTTAGTAGCTCCCCAAAGATTTATTAGTTTAGTACGCTTAACGGCATCTACTGGTGATAGTGCAGCTACAGCCTCACTTATTGGCCTTCCCATGCGATGACTCTTTGGGGGCTTTGCCATAGCTGCTGCCATCTCGTTTAATCTCTTTTGGTTAGACTCCTCCTGGAATATAGGGAACATCTTTTCCCAGCACTCCCTACGCCAATGCTGTGTACCTGTTATCCCCATTCTACGATTAAGCCATACGACAACATTTACTACACTCTCACCTTTTCTAAGTAGTAGTATTCGACAGGTAGTATCTTTAGGGTGGAAACGTAATACCTCGGGGTCTGTTGTTGTTTCCCAGGAGGTGTCATAAGTTTCTTTATAGGTACTAAAGTAATACTTAATTCCAGTATCAGCTCCAGTAAAAGTACAGCCACAGAACACCCTTTCAGGATGGGTTAGTTCCAGAGCCATATCATCCTGTCTGTCACCACTAAACAGCTTCTTCTTTAATACCCCTGGTATGGCTGATATGATGTATTTTGTGTCCATGCTGCTCCTTCTTATGCTTTTTATTTACTTTATTTATATACAAATATAATATGATAAGAGAATATCTCTCTACAGTTCTTACTTTACTATATATTTTTACTCCCCTACTCCCCCTAAACTAGCTCTTTTGTTCTAGTAAGATAAACTGAATCTACACTTACTATATCACACCCTCCCCTACTTGTCAAGGCTCCTACCTACCAGATACGGTATACCCCTTGACACCAGACCCTATATGTGGTACGGTTAAGTAGACCTCCTAGCTAGGAGCTGAATTATGAAAGCACTACCTACACCTACAGCCTCTACGGAGCTGGAATTAGCTGAAGTGGTAATGCCCAGCTTTGATGGTACTGATGGCAGAAAGCGTCGCTACTTAAGTTTTAGGCTCTGCGCTTTCAGTAAGTATGAAGCTGCTGCCCGTTCTAATGTTACAGTTAAGACAGTTAAGAAGTGGGCAGCAGAAGATGCTAACTTTGCCAAAATAGAAACTACTGACCTACTAACGCTACGAAAACTCTTTGCTAAAGACTTTGTAGCAATGCAGTTTACTCGTAATATGAAGTTAGCACTAGATAGAGATGAGGTAGTATTAGATAAGGCGCTAGCAGAGCCTAGTAAGCTGACAGATGATGAGCAAAGTTATCTGCTTAAAATTAGACCTCTCTATACTCCAGATGGTCTAAAAGCTGTAGAGGAACTAGCTCAGAATACTAAAGGTAGCATGGATGACTGGAGCTTTGACCAGCTAGTAATTATTTCAAGGCGAATTAGTCAAAAGGCGTTTCCAGCCCAGCCTAATTTAGCTGGGGTTATAGAAGCTGTAGGGAGGCTAGTTAGTGATGCCCCTGTATAGAGGAAGACAAACTCAAACTAGAAAGCAAGCTGGTAGACAGAATATACGCAAAGCTCAACTTAGTAGAGTAGGTCAACGTGGGCAGCACCAGCGTAGAACTAAACTAAAGAGGAGCTAGTTGCTTTACCCATAGGGATGTATACATTATGAATGTACTAACTTGCCAAGATGCCCAACGGTTCACAGAACTTATTAAGCTGCTACGGCTAGAACCAGGTTCATTGGATGGTAAACGCTTACCGTTTGTAATTGAAGCCGCTTCTCTAGCTAATATGCTCTACCAAGATATTGGTATTGATTTTACTGGAATGGTTACTATGATTAGTGAAGATGCTTATGGCCACTCAACCAACAATAACTGAAGTTCTAACAACTGACAGTTTATTTAACGAGCGCTTTATTTCTATTGAAGATAGAAATGGTCAGCAAATAAATTTCAAGTATAACTTAGCTCAAGAGCTTCTTTCTGGTAAGCTAAGTAATCGCACTTTGATAGTTAAAGCTGGTCAGCTTGGCATTACAACATTCTTTCTAGCTAGAGCTTTCAGAAAAGTAATTACTGAAGATAATATTACTGCTGTAATAGTAGCCCACGAAGAGTTTCTAACCCAGCGCCTACTTCACAAAGTACAAGTGATGTATGATAGACTTCCCTTTCCCGATGATAAGAAGCCACAGATGCATCACAGCTCTAGCTACGAAAAGAGCTTCCCCCGTAGGAACTCAGTAATTTATATAGGTACAGCAGGAGCCAAAGTATTTGGCCGTGGTGAGCCAATACACTACTTTTTAGCAAGTGAAGCTGCCTTCTGGCCTGACCCTAATAAAATACTCATCCCTACAGAGCAGAGAGTGCCATTAGACGGCGAGATGATTATTGAGTCGACACCAAATGGTGAGGGTTCATCAGATGAGCCAAATGTGTTCTATCAATATGTACAAGAAGCTCTTGCTGGACAAGGAATATGGACACTCATACCACTTGTCTGGTGGCTGGAACCGGCATATAGATTACCTATTGGTTCTATCCATGCCCTTGCTACTGATAAGGCGCAAATCTCTAACTACTCGCAAGAGGAACTAGACTTAGGTAGACGAGCCGGCTGGTCAGACTCAGAAGCTGATGAGCGTATTAGATGGCGTAGACGTAAGATAGCTAGTATTAAGGGCGCTTTCTGGCAGGAGTTCTTCGAGAGTTTTGATACCTGCTTTCTTTCTACAAGAGAACCCTTCTATGATACTGATGTACTCCAACAGCTAAGTAACGGCTGCTACCCTCATACCAGCAGCTATTATAATGCCCAAATGTGGTTTCCTCCATCCGAAGAAAAAGACACCATACCAGTATACGTTATCAGCGTAGACCCAGGCCAGGGTAAAGCTACTCGCTCAGTAGCCTTAGTATGGCGGCTGGACTTAGATAACTTTACTAAGATTAGGCATGAAGCCACGTTAGCTGGTTTCTATGATTCTATCGCCTTTGCTCCGATGGTTAAGCAGCTAGCTGAATATTATAGGTTTGCTCGTATAATTCCAGAAGCAAATGGTCATGGGTTAGCTTTCTGCGCTCAGGTTAAAGACTATACTAATCTATACTACAGAACTGATATTGTTTCTGGTGTAAGCAGTAAACAGATAGGTTGGCTGACTACTGGCCCCACTAGAATAGGCGCAACTGGTACTAAGATGTATATGCTTACCGAACTACAAAGTTTGCTATCTATAATAGAAACTCACGACGAGAACTTGATAAGAGAATTAAAGCAAGTCCGCTATTCAGGTGCTAACATCAAGTTCTTAGGGTCTGATGACTACCATGATTCAGCAGCTATCATGGCAGCTACCAGAAGCACCCAGAATAATCAACAACTTAGGGGATTTAGGGGGCAGTCAGGCTGGAAATGGTAGCTATCAATAATAGTCAGTGGCAGAAAGTTATTGTAGATGATTACACTGCTACCCAGCTTAAAGTATGCCCTGTGTGTGGGGGTATATTAGAAGTAGGCGAATCAGTAAATATTTACTATAATGAACTTAAAGTAGCTAGATTTGGCGTCCACAGAGGCCATAAACTAGATAGAGCGTGCTGTACTAGTATATTCATTGGGGGTTATGTTAGTAGCTACTTTTACTTTCTCGGTGTGGCTAGAGGTGATATAGGAATAGTTAATGCTTATAGTCAGCTATCTACTATATTTGGTTTAGGGCATCGTCAGCTTCATCGTTTGTATGCAAAGTTTCAACAGGAGGGAACTAATGGTGCTTCCAGCTGTAAATCGCCTAGTCCGTAATATACTAGGTGTATCAGGCCCTAGTAATAATATACTAGATGAGTGTATACGTCTAAAAAATTTATACCCAGATAGGCAAGCTGCGTTTAAAGTTTGGTATAACCTACTTAAACTAGAAGATTCTCTAAAGCAAGAAGGTATGGAGTCTTTTGTAGGTAATGACCCCAGAACTACTTGGAATATGTCTGTCTATCTTCTCACACCTAGACCATTAGCTCATCAAGTAGTGTCAACTCAGGGCCAGCCTCTTTCTCCAGCTGCTATGCAAGCCGCTCAGCTAGTCCAACAATACTTTACTCAAGTATGGCAGCGTATAGACCAACAAAATGTTTATGCTGGTCAACCCTCCTGGCTCTGGGACTTTGTAGGATTACTGTGCATTACTGGGTGGTATGCTCTCCCATACTTAATGAAACCTAATGGTGATGTTGTTGTTGACTACTGGAATCCAGCTACAGTTTTTCCAGAGTTCGATATGTCATCAAATAGAGAGCTAGTTAAACTTGCCCGAATACGGCAGATGTCAGCTTCCCAAGCTAGATATAGTATAACAGCTGAAGGATGGGACTCCAGCCGACAATCTGGGTTTGGTAGGTATGTAACAGAGAATCAACTCTGGGTTAAAGACAATAACACTATTTATCATGGCGTTGTCATGGATAGTGTTATTGTTAAGCCTCTTACAGCAGTTCCTAATATCAACCGTATACCAGTAATGGTTGGCCGTGTAGGAGGATTACCTGATGATGGGGCTATTGATGATAAGTATGTCCGCTCATCAGGTCAGGCTGTTATTGCTCCTAATGAGTATTTGTTTATCAACTATAATAAAATGCAAACCTTCCTACAGCAACTATCTAGAGACGTGGCTAACCCTAGAGTATTCGAGAAGAGTGCTGGTAACAAGCCTATTATAGCTAACATAGATGAGTGGTATAAGCGTGGGGCGCACTTTAGAGGTGGTCCCAATGATAGTATTGAGGTAATTCAACCTCCAGGGGCACCAGTTGAGCTTACTCAAATCCTCTTTATTATGCGCAATCAGATGCAGCGAGCTGGGTTTAACGATATAGTCTTTGGTAATATATTATCAGAGGTTCCAGTTTCGATGATAGCGCAAGCTGCTGAAGCCGCTATGCAACTAATCGAGCCGTATTACGGAGCTGTTAAAACTATTATATCTGAAATAACTAATTTCTGGTATCAAACCTATCTGGAGAATCCTAATATCCAGCCAGCTAGTTGGAAACAGCTAGATTCTAAGTTGTTAGCTGATACTCGTATTGTTTCTAACTATAGCATAAAGATTCCAGGAGACTTACAAAACCGTATTGCTATAGCCCACTCACTTAATCCTAGATTAGAGTTACCTCTACCTAGAGTCCTTGAGCTGACTTTACCTGAGATAACTAACCCCCTAGAAACTATAGCTCAATTAGAAGGAGAGAGAGCGAAGCAGCATCCTCTGTATCAAGCGGTGCAGCTTATAGCTGCTTTCGACGAAGCATCAGCCGAAGCGAGAAGGTTTAATAACGAGCCGATGGCTAAGAGTTTTGAGACAGTTGCTGCCAGTTTAAGGCGGCAATTAGGTCAAACTAACCTTCCCCAAGATAAGCTACCTAGTAACGGTGCACAAGCAACTGGTGAGGCAGCTGGTGTTTTGCCGTCATTAGCTCAATTAAGAATGGGTCAACAGGGTAGATAAATGACAAGCACTAATGGGCGCAGTACTCTTAGTATTACAGCCCTTCCTCCCGTAACTCCACCTATTCTACCTGTTCCAGCTATACCTGAGCTATTTACAGGCTTTCGGGCGATGTTTGCCCAAGAAGAGCAACGGGCAGCTATCGCTGCAACTGCTAGCCAAAGGCTTCAAGTCGAACAACAAGATGTTATAAAAGCTACTCAAGAAGAAGCATCAATAGCAGCTGCTATGGCCGCTGGTGGCTATAATGACCTTGGAGTGCTACTTAGAAATATAGGTGCTAGACGTAGGGATGGAGAAGTTAATCCTCGTAGTCTAGCTACTTTAGATGCTCGTTTTAAGGCGCTATCTGCTGGTTTAGTAACAGCAGCTACTGAGCATCACAGTGCTGTATGGCGTCTACTCCTTATGTCAAGCCTAAACCAGATGATACAGGTAGATGAAGTTAAGACGCTTGATGATATTGCCAAGCTAGATATTACCTATACTATGACTGATGATGATAAACAGTTTGCCCAAAACCTACTTACTCAGCTTACACCTCTAGCTGCTCAGGTAGTTGCAACTACAGGCTCTCCACAACCTAGAGATATTACTGACCAGACAATACTTGACCTCCAGCATCGTAGAGGTCAGCCTGAATTATTACTGACCCTTGACCCCAACCAGATGACAGTAGCGTCTATTCTTGACTCTATCCGTGTAGCTAATACCTATAAACTTCAAGAAGGGGTTAGTCCAGCAGATATACGAGCTTACCTTCAGCTTACCCGCCCTACTGCTCGACCTGAACTTATAGAGCAGCAAGCCCTTGCTAGATTAGAAACAGCCCAAATACGTCAGGAGATGCGAGAGCTATCAGCTCGTACTGCAACAATAGTAGCTGATGCTAATAAACTAAACTCAGGTGAAATTATATCTGAGATAGCTCGTAGCAATTATCTAGTAGCTGTATCTAAACCAGGACTTATGCTGTTTGAGCCGTTTAATTATTGGAATAAGCACATAGTTAAACCTATTGCTGGTAATCTAGTATCTTTGCTACCAGGCGAGCAAGAAGTAGAGCGTATTTACCAGCAGGCCCGCCAAGGGGGTATGGGTAGCTGGGCAGCCCATAGATATGCGTTTGAGGAATGGGATACTAACGGCCTGCTTAAGTTTGGCATTGAAGTTATGGCTGACCCTAGTACTTACATAGGCTTTGGTTTTGTTACTAAAGTAGTCAAACCTCTACCCCTAATAGGTGGAAGGCTTGCAGCTCTAAATGAAGGCTACGCCCGTACTATGGAGATACCATTCGAGTATGCCAGGAAAGTTTGGGTAGACCATGCACCTAAGATGCTAGACCAAGTAGGTGCTGTCTGGGGTAAGAAAGCTGTAGATGACTTTAGGCAGATGTTAGAAACTAGGTTTAGTACCCCAATAACTAGAATAAGTACCATCCAAGCCCGTGAGACAGGTACTATAGCTATTCAAGCTGCTCTTGACAATCCCCTTTCGCCAGATGTAGTTACTAGAACTGGGCTGTGGTTACTAGGCGATAGAGTTGTTACTCCAGATGATATAGACAGCATCTACACTCTAACTAAGGGTACTAAATGGACTGTTACTCCTGAACTACTATCATCTGTAGATAATATAATATACCACACTAAAGGTATAGGCATCACCCCCTTTCTTCAGCCTAGTGAGACTGTGCCCTTACTACTACGAGCGCTAGACTTGTCTGATGTACCTACTAACATCAAGGTTATCCAAGACTTTCTTACTGCTACAGTAAATACATCACGTACTGCTGCTCTAAATACTCTTACTGGTGATAATGCTGTTCAGATGGCCCTACGAGTAGCTTCGAGAGTAAGTGATAATTTTATTACTACTAGACAAGCATTAGTACAAAATGCTAGGCTGCAAGATGGAGTTGTTGCTGGTGTATTGCATAATATAGAAGCCACAACTAGACTTATCTTCATGGATAAGATAGATAAACTAGTAACAGTCCCGCTAGCTAGGTCATACTTGTTGTTTGGGCTGCTAGGGCCAGTAAATATAGCTGAGACTGCTATGAAAATGGCTCTCTCAGGCATCAACTTTCTTTATAGACATGACCCTTATGCTAGAAATGCCAGCGTATTTACTGGTATTGAAACTCATCTACCCCTAGAGATGCTTAACCCAGAACGCTTTGTTATGTCTGGTGGACTTCCTGAAAAGAGCATAAACAACTTATTCTCATCTAAGCGTATGACAAAACTTGAACGCCAGAGTATGTACGATGAGAATGAGAACTGGGTATCACGTATTACTGCCCCTAGATGGGGTAAGTTTATTACAGGCTATGACTGGTTTGGTGCAATGGGGGGAGCATTAAGAGCAGTTTACATCGAGCGGATGTATAAAAAGCTCCTCACTCAAGCCCAGCCAGACCAGATAGATACTGTAACTCGCATCACTAATGCTCTTACTCCAGACTTAGAAACCTATATGTCTCCTAAGTATGCCAAAGCATATAGACAAGAGATTGCTGATAGGCTACTTACAGGTATGCTTACCCATGTGCGTAGAATACCATTAGACTTTACGCCAGGTAAGGTTCATGCTGCTGAAGTCTCTAAAATACTTGACAACTTTCCAGAGATGCGAGCTGACCTTGAAGGACAGCTACTAGACTGGGCAGAGAGCGGCGAACTATGGGCTGGTGGGCTTGATGGTATTCAGAAAAAGTTTGATGATACCCTTACTCCAGCACTATTCTTAAAGTTCCTTGAAGGGCCTAGACTATTTAGAGAACGTCATCGAGAGATAGCTGATGAACTTATTGATATGGGTGTCAAGTCAGTAGACGAGCTTAATAATAGACTTGTCAACCTAGACAACATAGTTAAAGCCTATGGCGATGTTACTGATATGTCCCTACAGGCGATGCAAGCCTTTGCTCTTAGGATTACTAATTCTGCCAGAAAGAATACTAGATACGATGAAGTCTGGAATGGACGAATTATTCCTCATCTAGTCCAGAGCGCCCAAGATATAATCGCTCTAGTTGACAATACAAAGCAGCTACTAGGGGAACCATCTATAGGCTTAACTACTACTCAGCGCTTACAGTATGATAGTCTATTAGATGAATACCTAAAGAGCATGGAACTCTACTTCGATGCCCGTACTAAGCAGCGTCTAGCAGAACAGACCTTTTTTGTTACCCACGGTAAACCTGGCAGGGGCTGGACTCATCAAACTTGGGAGGACTTCTATACAGCCCGAGGGCAGCCTTGGAATGTTGTTAGTGTACTTAGAGGAGCTAACTTTAAGGAACTAGCACAGCTTAAAGCTGCACTAGGTGGAATAACCCCGCCTATGCCCCCAGATGCCTCTGGCCGAGCCTTAACTATGCTTGATGTAGCAACAGCCCTTGGTGGTACTGTGGCAGATTTGCGAAGCTCTATGTATGTTCCAGAGTTCATGGCTATGCGTGGTAGAGCTGAGTTTATCAACCATACTAGAGCTATGGTAGAAATGGGGTCAGGTCAAACAGCAGATTCTATGGGCTACACACAAGATGCTTTAGGTGGAGTATATGCTAACTTAATCAATAGGTTGCGTACTGACCCAAGCATAGAAAACAGATTTGCTCCCATGATGCAGCAGATTAAGACTGTACGTGATGCAGTAATACAGCTAGCTATTAAACGTAATACTTTAGTAAGTGAAGATGGACTAAAGTACCTTGACCAGCAACTAAGTAGACTAGAGGAAGTAGTACAGCCTCCTACAGGAGTAGTACCTCCAGTATCTGGAATATCAGCTGCTGATACTACTCTACTCCGTGGAATGGTTACTTCTGAATGGCAAGTTGCTCGCACTAAAGCCTTAGATGGAGCTATGGCTCGCTTTACCCTAGACTTTCCTGACTATAACAACGTAACAGCCGTTGGTAAGATAATGAAGCTAATTTTTCCTTTCTGGACGTACGAAGTCCATCGTATGTGGTGGATACCCAGAGAGTTCCTAAGACATCCAGGAGTATATGTTGGTTTAGGACGCTACAAAGATAATACTGACCAGGGGTATACTCACATTCCAGGAACAGACCTAGATATAGGCTGGCTCCGTGGCAGCATCTTTATGAATGGTATGAGGCGGCTTTATATTAAAGACTACCCTGAATACTACGACAATTTTGGGCCAGTACCAATGGTACTAGATGCTATCTCTAAGTATGGTTTCTGGCCTGGGGCAAATTATGCTATAGTCCAGTCACTCTTTGGAACTAAGACTGGACAAACCCAGCTAGGCGAGATAGTTCCGCCTCTGGCTCAAAGTATACTAGATGGTCTAGCAGCTCTTGGCCCCTCAACTGCTGTTAATAGACTGCTACAAAATATACTCCCATCCAACTACCGAGATATACTTATACAGCGTAAAGTTAGTGGTGCTGGCTATGATGGTAAAGCATTACTAGCTAAGAAGCGTATGGGGGGAAGTTTTGATGCTGAAGAACAGCGCCAATGGGACTACGGTGTAAGCCATCAAGCTGTATTTGACTTTCTTTCTATTCAAACTAGTATGCTACGACTTAACCCTAAACAGCGTATTGAAGCGTTTAAGGCAGCAAACGAGATAATCTCAAACTACTACGGTGTACCTGCTGGATTTATTAACGACATTCATAAGCATGGTATGCGAGTATCAGATGTATTTGGCCCTTTACCACCAAAACTTAGCGATGCACTAGAAGTTGTTGAAGGTCTCTCTCAGTGGACAGGAACAAGCCGCCCTCTTATGCCATCAGAGCTGGGAGAGCAGCTTGATATTATTGATAGCTTCTGGACTAGAGTTAGACAAGAAAAAACCAAAGAAAAACAAGAACTCCTACAAGTAGAGAAGCAGTTTGCATCTGGTCAGAGTACCCTTAAAGACTGGTTGGCTGCTAACATTGACAGTAATCGTACAATGGGGAAGTTTATTGACCAGCTACACGAAACGCCCCCATACAAAGATGTGCCTATTACTATAGAAGCCCGTGAGAAGTTCGCTGTTAAGTATAAAATTCTCCAGGCAACACAACACCCTCTAAGGGAATTACAGCAGCTATACTATAGTGAAAAGTTGGTAGATTGGACAGACCCAGCTACTGGTCTTGTTGGCCCAGACTTCGAGAGATTGTTTAGTTGGAGAGAAGCTGTTGAGCAATCTCTTACTGATGATGAAGCTGTAGAGCTTATAGAACTCAACCAGAATGATGATACTTACTTACAGCAACTACACTATCGGACAAATCGAACATTCTTACGTCCTTACTATAATATATATAGTATCATTCTAACTCAGTATCCAGCTGATGAGCAGGCTAAAATTAAGCGCTATAATCGTGTTGATACTATTGAGAAACAAGCTCTACAGGAAGAACTTACAACTGTTGCTCCTGGTGGTAAGCTGATTGCTGACTTTCAATCTAAACTTCGTACTGCTCATCTTAATCTACGAACTATTGACCCAGAGTTAGACGCCTGGCTGAATGTATTTAATGTTGTTAGCAGCTTCCAAACTCCTGAAGCTGCTAGGAGGTCAGCAATTATACTAAGCGAGATTAAGACATCAATAATAGCTGCTAACTTACCTTAGCTATGCCAGGTTATTCTTGACTTATCTTTTGGTAAGGGATATTATATTAGCATAGGGGGTACTATGCCAGAACCAGACGACCAGGTAGATGTCAAAGCATTACAGCAACAGCTAGTAGAGCTGCAACCTTTAGTTGCAGAAGTAGCTGCCCTGAAACTCGACGTTGCGAAAGGTGCTGATGGGCTAAAGCTAGTAACAGCTGCCCGTGATGCTCTCCAGACTAAGATTCCTGCATACGATAAGCAGGTGGCTGACCTTACCAAACAACTCACTGATAGTACCCCCTATAAGGACTCACATACCAAGCTGTTAGGAACATTTACTAGTAGAGTTAGTGCTTCGCTTAAAGCATCTGGTATGACCGACGAGCTACTCAAGGATAAGTCATTAGACCAGCTCTTAGCAATGGAAGATGCCCTACAAGCTGCTAAAGGTAGTAAAGGAACTACTGACACTAAAGGCTTAGGAATGGGTAGTGGCAGCGGTACTAATACTACTAGCTCCACTAACGAGCTAGACCACGGGCGAGAGATTATTAAAAATGCCAAGCGTCGAGCTGGTATACCAGTCTAAAGGAGATAACAAATGGCTGCATCTGGCGGTTACTGGGCTAATCTAGCTGAAGCTCAGAAGCTCACACAGACTCATCTAGTCCCAGGTGTAATAGAGGAGAATATCAGGCGTGGTGGTATTCTCTCTATGCTACCCCTTGCTCAAGCTATGGGCAAGGACATTACCTGGAACAGAGAAGATACAGAACGAGAAGCCAGAGAGACTAGCATAGGTGGACTGCTAACTTGGACAGATAATGTCAAGTATACAGCTGTGACTAAAGGGCTGCAAATCCTCTACGACCAGACCCCATTAGACCATTTTGTCAGCTCTGTCTATGGTGATATTCAGAACTATGAAGCCATTACGCTGAAGGGTCTGCGCAAGGGTGTCATTAGACGCCTTGAAGATAGAATCATCTATGGCGATTTAACTTATGGCACTAACGAGTTTGATGGCCTTCATGCTCTAGCTGAGGAGCGAGGGGCTACACTAGATGTAGACCAGAACGGCGCTTTAAGTATCGCAAATCTCAGGGCGATGCAAGATAACATGAAGCTGGGAGTAGACTTCTTTCTCGTGCCATACGAGATTGGTCGTAGACTAGATGCTTTCTATCAGGAAGCTGGGTCAGTAGTTGCCAACAGGTCAATTTTAGGTTCGTACATCTACGACAAGTCTGAGACAGGTATGCGCCAAGCGTACTTTAATGGAGTACCTATTATCCGCTCGGACTATCTAGTAGCTGAAGATGATGGTACAGGGGTAGGTAGTAATAGGCGAGCCAAGAATACTGGGGGAACTAAAACCTATACCATCTTTGCAGTTAAGCTGGGACAGGTTATGGAAGGTGATGGTGGACTCGGCCTGGGCTTTGGTGGTGAAACCCATGAAGCTGGAGAGTTCTTCAAGACTGTTTACTTTCCCAACCTAGAAAACCATGACGCTGCTGGACTTAGGCTAGTAAGCTATGCAGCCCTGCTCGACGGCAGCACTTATGCTGTTGGTCGCATCTTCGACATCACTGACGCTGCAGTCGTTGCTTAAGTAAGGAGACGCTAATGGCAGACCGTAATCAAACAGTATTTCGTCGCTACAATACGCCTACTACCCGTGAGGGTATGTATTTGCGACTACCCCCAAGTGACTTTTTTCCACAAGGAGATGTACCAGCTGTTATTGACCCGTTTCGTACTACTGTCAGCCAAGAGTATCCTTTGGGTACAGAGCTGTTCTATGCTGACCGTAAGTTCAGGTATGCTAGGAATGGTGCTGTAGCCCTTACTATAGCTAAACTCTGTCAAGCCGTAGTACCGTTAGCTGGTCATATATCAGAAGCTATTAACGAACCTGCTGTTGGCTCGAATACAATAGCTTTTACTCCAGCTGTCGTGACTACTGACGACCTTGCAGTAGACCAACTAGCTGACGGCTATATCTTTGTCGAGTCCGCAACATCTGGAGGACACGCATACCGTATTAAGTCTCACCCAGCTATCGTTGGCGCTGTATCTGGTGTTCTTACTCTCTACGACCCTATTCTAGTCGCTCCAGCTGCAGCTGCCCTCGCTACTGTAGTCCATAACCGCTGGCGCAATGTAATAGTCCACCCTAGTCCTCCTACAGCATTATTGGCTGGAGTGACCGTTCTAGCAGTACCAGCTAACGAATACTGTTGGCTCCAAACTAAAGGCCCGTGTCCTGTACTGCTTGATGGTACTGTCGTAATTAACACAGCTGTTATGCCAAGTGCTGTAACAGACGGCTCGGTAGCCGACTGGACGTTCACTCTTACAGAGGGTGCGCCTAACACCATTACTAACCAGGCTCGTAAGCAGGTAGGTTACGTTATGGTTGTAACACCTACTACAGATTACGGTCTCATCTGGCTGGACTTGGGGGACTAGTGCCTACCGAAGCGGAAAACTTAACCATCCACTCTACATCTGAGCAGCAGAAAGCTGCTATCAGCTCTTGTATTGCTCAACAGCTAAAAGAGAACCCAGGCATGACTCAAGAGCAAGCTGTAGCAATCTGCTATTCGATGGCTAGCAAAGCGACAGGTCACGGGTCAAAGGTTAGTAATGGGCAATAGAGTTAAAGGCGGCAAGGGCTACTTACAGATAGATAATAGGGCGTCTGGCGGCACGTTGCAAGAGTATAACACTCTAACCTGTGGTCATTGTAATTGCATCACAGTGTTAAACCCAGAGCGAAAACGAGCTAGAGGTTACTGTCAGAAATGCCACGCTTATACTTGCGATGCAGCTGTTTGCCGAGTAGACTGCAATCCTATTCAGCAGGGCCTAGAGTTAATCTTGAAATACCCAGGACTCAATGCGCTGGCTAGAGGTAAGCAAGGCGAAATACTGTTTGACCCCAGTCTAAAAGTTAAACTCTATTAGGAAGGTTAAAATGGCCCAGTATACTCATGGTGCTGTAGGTTATACCCCAGTAGCCCACGCTGATGGAGCAGCTGCTCTTGCTAACAACTCATACCAGTCTTTGCATAGTCTTGGCACAGCTATGCTTAAAGTAGTAGAGTTCTTCATTGGTGGTGAGGCTACAGCTTCAACTGTTAATAGGATGTCGCTACGGCGAGCTTCTACTAACAGCGTTACTCCCACTAATCAAGTACCAGCTGCCCTGAACTTTAACTCAGCTGCAGCTGTAAGTCAAGGGTCAGTAGCTGCTACTACAGGCCCCACTATTGCATCTACACAGCACCTAGCTAACGTGGCGCTTAATGCCTTTGGTGGTATAGTTCGCTGGGTAGCTGCTCCTGGAGAGGAAATCTGGGCAGCACTAACTACAGCGCCTAATAGCGAGCTAATCCTTGATAGTATATCAGGGGTAGGCATAATTAGCTCAGACATAAAGTTTGAGGAGCTTTAATGTTAAGATGTGATAAGTCAGCTGGAAGGTATAGAGTAACCTTTCATATACTACACCACAGTGAACCTTTCCATGTTCAGGTTATGGGGCATCACGATATAAACATAGAAATTGATGGACGACCAGTCCATGAAGAAGCCGCTTGGGTAGGTAATGAAAAGCCATTTGAGGGGGAGCTTTGCGAACATGAGCTAGAATGGCTGGTAAATGGCATCCCAGGTAGAGATTATAGGCTGGACTATGACTTTGCGGTTGAAAAACTAATCTAGGCTCCATGCACTTTAAGTAGTAACCCCCAGCATTTAAGTACAGCTGGGGGTTATTTATTATAAAGGCTAACTAATAGGTGTAAGATGGCAGGCGAACTTAGACACGGTACTGTAGGGGCAGAACTCACCCAAGCTGAATGGGAAGCTCTAGCTGCACACGCCTTTGACGCACAAGCAATAGGTGATATTCCGTATGCTTCATCAGCTACTCAACTATCACGACTGGCAATTGGAGCAGCTGACCAAGTCTTAAAGGTTGTAGGTGGTGTTCCTGCCTGGGCTGCTCCTGCTGGTAGCACCACCACACCGCCACGCTTTCTTCTGTACGTCCCATATGAAACCGCCGCTCGTTACACGGATACCGTTGATGGCGGCGCTTCTGTCGCCTACAACACTACAGGTTTGCGGCTGAACACCTCAGCCACAGGAAGCTCGTCCGCCAAGAACATGTACAATAGCCAAAACGACCTTATGATCACGTCGCCTGTGCTTAGCTTCTTCGTCTACCCCAGTATCGTAGGAACAGATTATGAGTTCTTGGTGGCGATTATTCAGACTTTCACTATAGATGGACCAGGGGGGATAACCTACACTACTCGTCACGTGGGGTTCAAGGCAACCCGCGCGGCCAGCGGGACGGCAGCGTTCAGGGCTACCCAAGCCGATGCGACCACGGAGAATGCTAGCGCATCTCTGTTTGCGCCGGCGGGCGACGACAGGATACGCTGCATCGCCAAAATCAACACGACTCTTAGCGTGGATTACTACACGCAGGTGAACTCCGGAGCCCTGTCCGCAGCGACCAACCTCACCTCAAACATGCCGACAGGGAGTAGCGTCACATCAATAGGTACGGGCGTCTCAAACAAAGGGGTAGCAAGCGCCACCAGTTGGATAAATGGTGGGAGTTCCTTCGCTAGCCCATAGGAGAGCGCAATGCCCAGAACCACCGTAATTCGCCAGACCGCCAAGTGCCCAGAATGTCGGGCTACTTGGGACACCTATCTGTTGGTGGGGCGCCCCTGCCCCTACTGTAAAGCGACAGTAGAGAGAGAGACTAACGCCGCTCTCCACGGCACCCTCACTATCGTGGGGCCGGAGGAACTCGAGGAGGAGGTGCTGCATCGAACTGAGACAGTCTACCGTGCCCGTGGGCAGGCCATAATCGGAGCTACGATAGCCAGGATGGACACCGCTGGCGAGTTCGCAACAGTGGGGAAACGGAACCAGGCCCTCGCCGCTGCCCTAGCAGCGCTAGAGGACGACATCGCTAGGAGGGCGCACCAGGGATTCTTCCTCCCTGTAACAGCGCAAGCGCCCTATCTTGCCGCTCGGCAGCTCGACATACAGCAGGCCATCCAGCAGGCGAAAGTGCGAGAAGCTATATGAAGTGGCTCCTACGACGGTTCTGTAGTGTAGTGGTACTTAACAACGAGCTACTAGGGGAGCGCATTAGCTTAGTGTAGTAAAGACTGGTTCTAGTAGATGTCTAATCTTCTTATCTTCCCGCAGCTCTTTCCTTACACTTTTCCTATAGTCTTTGGGGTTGTTTCTACTGTCGTCACCGGAGACTATGAGCCTAGTCCTGCTGTCATCTATCTACAGCGTAAGTACCATGCAGCTAAGAACTCATGGCAAGATAATGCGCTTAATACTCTACTTAATGTAAATGACCCTACGCAGTTTATACCGCCTGCGCTTAATGGCGTACTCCAGCAAGTAGACTGGGAATCGCCTATACGTTCTGCACAGTATTCTCGTATTTCTAACTGGCTTAAAGCTGGGGATTCTCAGCAGCAGGTTAATCAGAGAGGCTTACTACAAGGGACTTTATTACCTGATGACCCTGATGTATCTATAAACCAGTGGTTTATGCCTATTCCCTATAAGCGTGCTGTTAGCCTGCTCTCACACCAAGTTTATTTAGTCAATACTACGCTGGTAAGTCAGGATAGGTTCTATGGTGCTGATGGGCAAGTAGTGACTTTCGGTATTACTGAGAGACAACTCAGCAGACTACCTTTGCACCAGATGCATCTACATCTAGGGGGGCAAATACTTGAAGGAGCAGACCAGCTGTATGGTGCTCCAGGACAGGTGGTAACATTTGGCGGATTCCAGCCCTACTTTAGTCGGCGTCCAGTACATCAGGACTATCAAGCCCGTGGTGCACAGATTCTGGAGGCGCAGGGCAGCTTTTATGGAAATCCTGGGCAAGTACCCACATTTGGTATTACGCAAAAATATATAGGTAGATTACCCCTCCATCAAATGTACTTACAGCAGGGAGGTCAGATACTCGGAGGGCAAGACCAGTTCTATGGGAGTTCAGGTCAGGTTCCTACACTAGAAGAACGCTGGATTGTCCCCAGGCCGTATCCACGGGCAAATGCTTTACTTTGGCACGAAATTGACTTACTTAACAGCGTACTCTTAGGACAGGACAGCTTCTATGGAGCTGTAGGGCAAGTACCCACACTAGAAGAGCGATGGATAGTACCCAAAGGCTATCAGCGAGCCAACAGCCTACTCACTCATGAAGTCGGTCTGGTCAACACGACGCTAGCTGGCCAAGACATATTCTACGGAGCAGCTGGTCAGGTTCCAACCCTACAGGAGCGCTGGATAGTACCCAAAGCGTACCCTAGAGCCAATGCCCTACTCTGGCATGAGGTAGACCTTGTTAACAGCTTATTGTTAGGGCAGGACAGCTTTTATGCTGCACTAGGTCAATCACCAACGCTGCAAGAACGGTGGATAGTACCTAGAGGCTATCAGCGCAGTATAGACCTTCGTACACATAACATCGCTCTAGTCACCTATACATTGCTAGGAGCTGACTTATTCTTTGGTGCTCCTGGGCAAGCTATTACCTTTAACAATCTACCACAGCCACTTCTAAGAAAACTACTGTATACTGAACGGCAGCTAGTTATAATTAACAGGGGGGACTTAATATTACTACTTGCTATAGCTCCGACAGTAGCTATGGCTATAGTTAAGAATATAGATGTTACCCTAGCTGTAGTTAAGAATACAGCCGTCACCTTAGCTTTAGTAGCGCATTGCGATTGTAAGGTTTAATATGCCAGACTATGTAGTAGGCGACTTAATACGAGTATCAGTAGCGTTTATGGTAGATGATAAGCCAACTGACCCAGCTATAGTAAGGTTAAAGTGGAAGAATCCTGCTGGCGTTATTACCACTTGGACTTACTTAACTGACTCTCAGGTTGTCAAGGATTCAGTTGGTCAGTATCGTGCTAATTTAGATGTTACTACCAATGGTACTTGGAGCTTTCGGTGGGAAGGTACAGGCACAGCTCAAGCTGCTGGGCAAGATAGCTTTGTTGTTGCTGCAACTAATATATAGCAGGAGTATAAAATGATTCACTGTCAACCTAATGCCCGTTGCGGTCTACCACGAGAGATAGCGCTTGCCGCCGTCCAAGGATTCACCTGGCCCCGCAGGAACCTGACCTACAATGTGAGCATTACTCGTGGAGCAGACATATCGAGGAAGCTGGTCTGGGCAACCGTTCGAGGCGCCCTGAACCTCTGGCAAGCTGAAGGCTTTACATTTAGGGTGAAATTTGGGCAGACAGCTGATATTATCTTGTCCTTCAGAGCAGGAGAACATGGCGACGGCTACCCCTTTGATGGGGAACATGGGGTACTTGCCCACGCCTTCTTCCCCCACACCGGCGGCACCACCTTTATTGAAGGCGATGTCCACTTTGATGCTGACGAGCGTTGGTCTACAGACCCAAATCTTGGCTACAACCTGCTGTGGGTCGCTACGCACGAGATAGGCCATAGTCTAGGTCTTGACCACATTACCCCGCCGCCAGGTTATGTGGGGCCACTTCCCATCATGTACCCCTGGTATCAGTCGGGGCCTGTGGCGTTGACCTACCTGGACAGGCAGGCCAGCCAAACTCTGTATCAAGGAGTGTAGACGATGTTTGATAAGCTCTTGAAGCGCAAGACCTTCAACGACAGCCTGGCACTGATGGTACTGGTGCTGTACGTAGGGATTTGGGCCGCTGATATACTAACCAAGGTGGACGTGCCCGACATCGTACTGGGGGCCACAATCGCCCACCTCACGACGATAATCACGTTCTACTTTCGTAAAGCGCCACCTACAGGAGTATAAGTGAAAGCCAGTCAGATAACCCAATGGTTGCTAGGCGCTCTACTAGTAGGGCTGATTACGCTCACTGGATTCTTGTACAGCGGCAATGCCCAGCGGCTAGACCGGATGGAGCAGAAGATAGACGCTATCCAGGCTCAGTACGGGCAAATCGCTGAAGTCAAGGCGACTGTTATTGCGCAGGGTAAGCAACTAGACCAAATCGAAAACTGGGTTCGTGCTCTTATTCTTGAAGGGCGATAATAGTCCTAGTATACTGAGAGTGGCTGTTACTATTAGTACAGCTTGCACCATCTCTGTACATAGCAACAGCTACTCTCACCATCTTAGGACTACAAGGAGTGATATGCCAATATCAGTAGAGGTACAGTTGCAGTCTATTCAGCTTCAGTCTGGAACGATATGTGCTTTACGCTTCTCTCAAGCTCCAGAAGCTGCTCAAGGAGGGCGTCCAGTTTCAGTAGCTGAGATGATAAATGTTAATGTTGCTGATACTATTGGATTAGTAGTTGGTGGTATATATAAACTCACTATAAGTTAGTGAGCAGTAAGAGGAAGCCATCAGAACGCTCCACGCCGATTTAACTACAGCACAGCAAAGTGCTACCCGTACTCCATACATACGGCTAAACTTTGTTTCGAGAGATGGGGCTACTACTCGCACGTATACTACTGCTGACTCTCCTAATAGAATACTTAGAGTTATCCAAGCTGAAGGCCGTACAGATGGAGCTATTCAGCAGGCAGGAGCTGGTGCTTATTCAGTAGTAGTTCAGCTCAATGACAGTGACCTAGCTATCGGCGCACTTGACTTCAAGGGCTACAGGCTAGACATTGGCTGGGGGTTTAATACTACATCAGGTAATCGTTACTCAGAAGGCCCTCCAGTAATTATATTCCGCCATCGCCGTTTAAGCTCTGAAGGTAAGATTATACTGGAGCTGTACGGACTATCACTCTGGGACTATTTAGATAAACTGCTAGTTAATGATGTTGTCCAAAGGCCATTAGAATGGAAAGCTGATACAACTATTCGCCATATACTAATGAGAATGTTAGCTGGTAACTTCTTTGATGCTGTTATCCAAGAAGATGCTAGTCCCGCAAGCTTTGTAGACCAGACAGCCAACGCCAAAAGTATTACCGTTGATGATGTACTTTTGCTCCCAGCTACTCCAGCTGTAGGAGACATTGCTTACTTTGGTTCAGCTAATAGGTTCAATAGAATAAGCCTAGATATGAAGTCCACTGGTATAGGTGGGGGCTATACTGTCACTTGGGAATACTGGAACGGTACAGTCTGGACTGCTTTAGCTGGAGTAGTTGATGATACTACGGGGTTCCAAGTTACTGGTCTAAAGATAATCAGCTTTACTCACCCTGGTACAGTATGGGTTACTAATACAGTTAATGCTCAAGGGCCATTTTTCTATGTTAGAGCTAGAGTTATCAGCATAGTAGTACCTATTCAGCCCAAAGCTACTTATATACTTAGTGGGCTGCATCAAGCACTAGCTTTGGATACTAGCGATGCTCTCCAGGGTGATGACTACCAACCTGATATTACTACTGAGTACCGTTCTGCACGTAAGCAGCTAGTTGAGAGTGTATTAGTAAATACCCTACTGGGTATAAAAGTACGCTCAGATGGCTTTCATCTACTCTATATAGACAATGCCCAGGCTACCCCAGATTATACCTATGATACAGCTCATGCTTTTTACTCTGATATTCAAGAGTCTGACCCTGTTATACCTAATAAAGTAATATATATAGATAAGCCCCCATCATCAGCTGGGGGAGAGCTGTCTGGTAGTGATGATAATGCTGCCTCTCAAGCATCAATAGGGGTTATTGCAGGTATCTATGTTGAGCTTGGTATATCAGCAGCTAACGCTACTACACAAGCCCAGCGGCATATCAAGCGATTAGTGAGGGATGTAAATCAGGGTATACTTGTTGTTCCCATAAATGTCGGTCAGGAAGTATGGGACTTAGCTAGGATTATAGATGGTCGTACTGGTGTAACCTTGGATGGTCGAGTATCACAGCTAATAAGAACTTACGACGCAGTTAAAGCCTTGTATATACTCGACATAGGGATGGGTGGGTATAATGCTATAGCTATGGCTACTCCTGACTGGCTGCTTGAGAGAGATGAAGCTCTAGCTGATAGACCTATCGTATCGCCTATAGAAACCAGAGAAACTATAGCAGCCCTTGAGGTTTTTGATATAGGTACACCTATAGAAACCAGAGAAACCATAAAAGCTCTTGAGGTTTTTGAGATAGGTTCATTTGGCCCAAACGTTGAGGTTTTGCAGTAGGGAGTTAATAATGCTTAAATTCAGATTGCCGTATGAGCGTGTTCCAGCTAATGAGCCTTTATCGTCCAGAGATAGAGGGGCACTAGGGTCTCGCTCTGATGAAGGACAGTGGCCTTTTTTCCTGGGTATGAGGCTAAACAGCGAATTACAGTTTGGGCCTGACCCAGTTCAGTCTATTCGTATTATTGTACTAAAAAATCCCAGTGGAACTGGCCGTAACATCGCTATATTAGCTGGAGATGGAGCAGTTGGAGTATTTGCTGGTGGCGATTTAAGTTTGTTTCCTGGAGCTGGTACTGGTGGCGCTCCTGATGGTAGAGTTTATGTAGTCAATCAAGATAACACTATTAACCGTGACCTTGGGCTTACAGGTACTCCAGCCAATATAGGTATAGTCAATACTATTGGCATATCTTTAGCCAACGCACGAGCTGACCATATCCATGCTATTGGTGTTCTGCCTGGGGTATCCGTAAGGCATAGTGTTCAGCAGTCTATACTTAATGATAATCCAATAGTTCTCAGCTTCAACACTGAACTCTTCGATACTGATACTATGCACGATAATGTAACAAATAATTCACGACTTACTTTTACTAAAGCTGGTAAGTATCTATTAGTTGCTTGCATAGAGTTTGTAGGTAATGCCACAGGGTGGCGGCAGATTCGTATAGACTATGCCTATAATAGTGGGGCTAATGTTGATACTATTGCAGTCTCATCAACACTAGCTATAAGTGCAACAATGGGTACGAGTTTAAGTTTGTCCACTATAGTTAATGTAGCTGTTGCTGACTATGTGCAGTTACTAGCACGGCATACAGCTGGTGCTGCCCTTAATGTTGAAACATCAGCTAGTACAGCTTCTATGTTCGCAGCATATAGATTAGGAGACTAAAGTATGAACCTTGTAAATATCCGCTCTGGTGTCCGGCTAATGCTTGGTGCTACAGCTACTGTATTTCCTGACAATGATATAGATAGAGCTGTTAATGCTGCAGTAGGTGTTCTCTCTCGCTTCTTTCCTAGAGAAAGAGTATACGAGACTACATTTGTTAAAGCCGTAAAAGATGAAGCCTTTACATCAGCTGCTGCCCACGGTACAGATGTAACCTTAGCTAACAAGCCTATTAGATATGGTAGTGAGACTGTTACATCTAGTCCTGTTGGTACTAGCTACACTAGAGATACTGACTATAGAATAGACTATATAAACGGTAAGATTAGAACTATCTCTGGTGGAGGGATGGCTCTTAATACAGCCTTCTTGATTACTTACGACCGAGATGGTATAGTTATTGACTTAGGCTCTAGTTTAACTGAACCTATGGCTATACAAACAGTAGATGTAGTAAGTGCTGATACTGTCCCCCAAGAGTTTGAGTCCTGGGAAGTATTCGGTGACTTTCTGTTTATCACTACTAGTAGTGGTAGTAGGTCACAAGCTCGTATTCAGGATACCTGGCATATACGCATATATTATCTAGCCCAGCATGATGAGCCTACACTGATTGCTGGAGGCTCATACCCAGTATTTTTAGATGAGCTTGTACTCGTTGGGGTATCGGGGTACTTGCTTTTAGACGAGGCAGGGCAACAAGAACACCAATCTATTACTGACCTAGCATCAGCTAGAACGTCAATTAGTAACATAGCAGCTATACATACAGCCCTAGCTACTATAGTCACTAGCCTAGCTACAGCTCAAACTGCAGCTGCTCTGGCCCTTGATACAGTAAAGGCTGATATTAAGGGTGCAACAGTATCAATGCACACAGCTCTTGCTAGTGCTACTACAGAGCTGGCAGCTGCTACTACTGAACTAGGACGAGCTAAGACTGAGATAGATAAGTATGATGTAGCTGCTACTGGCCCTACACAGAAAGCGAAGGATGAGCTTGGTGGCGTAGGAGCCATGCTTACAAGTGCAGAAACCGCACTAGCTAAGGTAGATACACATACTGCTGCAGCTACCTTATCAGCTAAAGCAGCTCTTGATAAGATTCAAGCTGATGCGCTTACTAAACTTGATACTGCTCTAGGTAAGGTGGATACTCATGCAGCAGCAGCTGCATCAGCTAAGACAGACTTAGATAGTCTAGTAGGCGCAGGCAGACCGCTAACTCTAATTGAAACTGCACTAGCTAAAGTGGATACACATCTAGTAGGTGCAACTAATACAGCTCAAAGTGCATTAGCTAAGGTGGCTACTAGGATAGATACTGACGCTGATGCGGCACTAGACAAAGTAAATACTAGATTAACGAGTACATTAGCAACTGATAGAAGTGCTGACCTCTACATAGATACTGGGGACGCTGGTATAAATACTATTAACGTCGGTGGCGATATGCCAGGTGAGAATAGGCGCTACGCAGAAACTGCTATAGCCATCGCCCGTGCTCATATTGAAGAGGCAGTTGGTAGATACCAGATGGCCCTTGCTTTTGTCCAGGAAGCAGTACAGCGTATCGCTACGTCACAAACATTTGTAGCTGAAGCTGATGGTAGAGCCAAACACGCTCAGATGCTTATTAGCTCAGCTGGTCAGAGATTAGGAATTAGTGCAGCCTTTATAAATGAGGCGATGGGACGAGCGCAGCACGGTACGATATTAGTTAATGAAGCTACTCAGCGCAATGCTATAGCCACTAGTTTTATCAACGAAGCTCTGGGTAGGATAGCTGAAGCAGGGCGTAAGCTAGAGATAGCTGCTGGATACATAAGTGCTGCTAATACCCATTTAGCAGCTGGTAATAGATTTAGTGATAACGCACAAATCTTTGTAGCTAATGGCGCTCAGTATGTAGCTATTGCTACTGGTCGTTATCAGCAAGTCCAAGGCTTCTTGCAGGAAGCTATGGGTAGACTGACTATAGTTGAACGGTTGCTGGGTGAGTATGACCGCCGTATAGCCCAGATAAATGCTTATCTTGATGAAGCTAGGGTCTATCAGAGTAGTGCTGTGCAGCAACGTGATACAGCTAATCTACTAAGAGTAGAAGCTAATGAACGACTGACTAACTACTTTAGAGCTTTAGAGGATAGAACGCAGCTTAATAGTCATCCATCAGCTGCTAGTGTTAGGCAATGGTCTAGATAATATCTAGCCTTCTTGCTCTTAGACACCTACCACAGAATATACCGTTGCTTATCATTGCTCGTCTTTGTCCGCAAACTAGACATACTTTACGTTGTTTAACGCTTGGTGGTCTAGGTGGTACATCTGGGTCACGACAGCAATTTAGGCAGCTACGATAGTACCCGTACTGGTCAGACACAGCAACAACTAAGCCTTGACAGTATTGGCCCCTATTAGACAAGGTAGGGCAGCTCGTCTCCAAGATTAGCTGCTCTATCTTGCGCTTTCTCATAAGCTATGAAGTTATGGAAAGTGTAATCCCTTGGGATACCAAGCTGAGGAACACAGCACTCTAATCCTCGCTTTCGTAGTTCATGGTAGCAGATTACAAAATGGATGATAGGCTCTTTATGGGTCTCTATCAGCACCAGATGACGCATGAGTGTACGTCTGGATGCTACTCCAGATTCTGTCTTAACCACTCTCACCCACATATCATCGGACTCATAGCTAAGGCAGAAGCCACAAGCCAGTTCTGGCGTTTCCACAATAGCTGGTAGCGAATCTATATAAACTCTATGCGGACATTTTGTGAGCTTCATGCTCTAAATACCGGCACCAAGGTTTCTAGGGCAACTGCTTAGGTAGGGTTAGCCCAACTTGATGTTGATAGCTGCCATTATACTTAGGCTCGAATGGGGTACTTACTAACAGTATATGCCAGATGCTATCTTGGGGTTTTATCCAAATGCTATTAGGAGAAGCGTTATACAACTCTAGTGTCAACGTCCCCTCAAAGCCTGGGTCAGCTACTGTGGGAGGAGTAAGTAAGCCTAACCTAGCCCAAGTGCTGCGCATACCTATTAGCCCAGAGAAGAACATTGGGATGCTTACTTCCTCTTGAGTTGTTAGTAGTATACCGTGTTTAGCTGGTAGAAGGTAGGGTAGGATTATTAGGTTAAACCAGTAATCAGCATATGGGCTGAAGTTATGTGGGTCAAGCCCTCTTTCTCTATTGTTATAAGGAATAGCTGCTTTATCTGTAATGTGTAAGTCCATAACTAAGCCGTCCTTTCGTTTACAGCATCATAATAGCTGGACGCTATATGCCTAACTAGGTCTATATGCTCTTTAGCAATTATCCACCGTTGCTTTTCAGTATCCCACCTCCTGTCAGCTGATGGTTGTATCATAAACTTTAAGTCAGTAACAAACTTAGAGTTGTACGGAGCTATCAGCTCAAACGTATTGGGGTCTTTAGTAGTAACTATTTCAGCATGGTTGGGCATATAACTCCTCCTCTTCATCTATCCATTCTGGATGGTCAGCCATATACTGGAACCACTCCACTATCGCAGCTGATTTCTTTAAGTGACAAGAATAAAGTAAGGTCTTTACAAACCTGTTGTACTTTACTATACTAGGGGATAGATAGAATCGAGATTGCTCATGTGTAGGCATCTTTCACCCTTACCTCTATTGCCATTTAATTGGATACCTAATATCAAAAGGTGTCCTGAACGGAGCGATACTTTGTATCTCGTCTGGTATAGTATAAATCCCATCTAGCAGCTGCTCATCATGTACCTGTAAAATAAAATCTTCTATCGGTACAGTCTCAGCCAGCTTAACTAATACTCTCTTGAATATCTCACCAGCACTCCCTTGGATTGGGTAGTTTACAGCACAATTCATTATATGCTTTTCTGGTACTGGCTCATCACTATGAGGAGAGTATAGTCTCAGCTTCTGCCCATATAGTGTAGTCACCTCCATCTTTCTGAGTCCTTCCATTCGCTGGTACTGTATCCAGGCAGCTGCCCTTCTATACTTCTCGTTAAATCTGCGCTGATATTCTTCAATCAGCGCCAAGTCTTTGATACCAGTAAACTTTGATATAGTACGAGCTCCCCCACCATATAAGCATCCACCAAATACAAAGTTTTTAGTCATTACCCTGGTAGGTATACCTGTAGCTCTCTGTACATCTGCGTGGATGTCACCACCAGCATCTTTAGGGAGGCTCAGCACCCGCTGCATCTCTACATCGCCAGATAAATATGCCAGCACTCTTAGCTCTATCTGGCTCAAATCAAATACCGTAAAGGTTCCACTATCAGCATCCAGTATCCGCCTAACTGGCCCAGCAATAGGCATTATATCGCCAGGTTTTTCTCCTTTAGGTATGTTGTGCAGCTGCATATCAGAAGATGTTATTCGTCTGGTTCTAGAGTCTAGCCTAAAATGACTGTAGACACGCTCCTGGCCGACCATATTGGCAACGACCCCTTGAAGCCTCCGGTATCGTTTGGCAAGCAGGGTAAGCGTCGCCTGGGGCCTTCCTGGGGCGTCTATAGCTATGTTTTCCAGGGCGTCCTGGTCGACGGTAGGTTGTTTAGCTCCCCGACGCCAAGGCAAAAATACTCCTAGTGCTGATAGTATATAAGCAACTTGCTGTGGACTATGTGGGTTAAATCCTTGAGCCTCGCATAGTCCTTCATACAGCCTACTGTTACTATCTAGTTCGTCATAGATATTCTTAGCTAGCAGCTGGTCTACTTTGATACCTCTATGACTCATGTGCAGGAGCATAGATGTTATCTTGCGCTCAATTTCATAGTAAGTGTTGTCAACTACTGGACGGTACTTCTGGAATAGCTGCATCGTAGCCTGGGCGTCTCTACAGCACTTAGTAGCTACATCTATACGTGGAACCTCAGTCATCTTCTTAGCGTTAAAGCGATTTAGTAATACTTTGGATGATTCTGTTTGCGTGTCAAGTTCTTCACTAGCTACAGATAGTTCTGTTTCGATGTTAAGCATCCGAGTGATGATAGCTGTATCATCTATATTATCTATATCAGGTGAGAACCTACCTAGTACCTCTCTTGATAAGTCAAAGGGAGAGTTATGCCATATCTTGCGTACTGTGCTGGGCCAGATTAGGTGCCAAGGCAGCTCAGGGTCATTAAAGTCAAAGTAGAAGCTGTCACCACTAGGTAATGCTATACCTATACCCAGGGGGGTAGTGTCTTTTAGTGATACTGTCTCTGTATCTAAAGCCACTATAGATGGGGGTTCAGACAGCAAACTATCAAACAGCCTTCTTATCTCACCAGCATCAGTGAGACTGCCGAAGTAGGCTTTCTGTCCTAGATAGTTATAAAAGGGTCTAGCTGGCATATATGATACTATATTATTCTCTAACTAGGTTTCCTGAACATCATTATATCCTCATCCGTAGCTTGCTTAATACCCTTTGACAGCATAAACCTTCCAAAGTACCCACCTATAGCTTCTCGCTTAAACCAGTCACTAGGTACTAATCCAGCCTTAATACACCGCCTATGGTGCATTAGTGCCCACTGGACTCGCTTATCAGCTTTATAATGGTCTTTAGTTATCAGTACCATACTACCCCCAGGTTTAAGGGTAGCAGCACACTTATTATAAACATCTTGTAATGCTATCCATTGCCAGAACTCAGACAGCTTTGCTATATTATCTGGATGTCTAGAATAGTCAGCTACACCTGATGTTTTCCATCTATCCCAGCTACGGTAGTTGTCAATAGGAGTAGTATCAGCTTCTAGTTCATCCAAGTTACCCCTATTTAGTGTCTGCCCATACGGGGGGCTGAATACTATAAGGTCAACTACTGATGCCATAGGTAAAACTTCTCTACAGTTACCCTGGATTACAGTTATATTCTCACCAAACTTAGCCTTATGCAGCTTTATATTATCAGCAAAAGTCTGTTCAAGTTCAATTAGTATAACCCTTTTTACTTTAGATGCAGCTGCCATTAGTGACCCCGTACCAGCCATCGGGTCTAGGAGTATAGACTCCGGTGTAGCTAGATAGTCTACTATAGCTTGCAGCATAAATAGATTACACTTGGCTGGGTGATTTACCAGCTCGGGAAATAGTTGTCTACGGTACTCAACATCTTTAGGAAATAGTATCCAGCCGTCCACGTTGCGTAGATACTTAGGAGCGAATAATTTATTATTCATTAACCAATTCTAAATCAGTGGATGCGGTATGTCCGGCTGATGTGCTACTAACACTAGCCTTAGCACTAACTACCTCTGGCTCAAAGCCAAAGTCTCTTACTGTTATATTCTTGGCTAATTCTATAGCTTCTAACTCTGAGTCAGCCTGAATTAAGTAGCGTCTGGTTTGTATAAATCTTAGTCTAAGGTATACATCCCATGTGGGCTTTCTGTGTGGCTGCTGCATTATACATCATCCTTCCCAAATGCTGTTAATATCTTCCTTGCCATCACTACCCCTACTCCTGGTACAAAGTCAGCTATCTCCTCAGCTGTATGATTGAGCATATTCCAGGGTGTAGTATAAGTATTTATTAGAGCTTCTGCCAGCTTAGGCCCTATACCGGCATTAGTTATTCCCATCAGAGTATGCACATGGGGATTAGGATGGAAGCCAGTAGGCACCTTTAGATGACGCTGTAGTATTAAGCTGTCAGGAGTACGAGTGTGTACATATAGTCTTTCAAGAGCAATTACTACTCCTTCGATATTAGGCACTCTCCAGATTCTAATACCCTTTACATCAAGAGCAGCTAACCAGCCCTCGTACCTAGCCCAAGGGGTCTTATAGTGTTTAGCTCTGTACAGTATACCCCCTTTAGCATTAACTCCTTTGGGGGGCTGGTAGACATCTATTCCGTCAGCTGATGGCAATGCTACGCCTTGAATAAGCAAGGTTAAGTAGGGGCTAGTGTTAATTTCTCTGGTTAGCTGGTACTCCACCTCCTCAAATCCCCCAAGTATCTCGTGGACTTGCTTACGCTCTACGTGCTCAACCTTATTAGCATAGTTACGCCAACTATAGTCAGCTAGCCCGCTTCTATTCAGCGGCACACGGGCAACTTTAAGACTTTGAGCTAGTAAAGTCTCTACCTCATCTGGCTCATACTCATCGATGAGTAGTATATCAGTTGGCATCTTTACCATTACTGGGGCTTTTATAGCCAGCTATACTAGCTGTTATGCGAGCGATGTTAGGAAAGGTGCTGTCAATAAACTCCATACCAGCGACAGCCTTTCCGTATGGACTCTTGATTATAGTTGCTTTGTAGTGTCTAACAACTATATCTGCGCCTTTGTCATCTCTACCTTCAATAATGTCTACTCTACTAGTAGCTATTACCCAATCAGCTAAGTCCATAGTGTGGCTAAAGCCATCTAGTTCCTTTGCGCCTGTAGGCTTCTCTACTGACCTACCATTCTCGTATACAGTAGCATATACATCTCTTTCATGGTTTATTAGTACCAGCGTTTTCTGCCACTGTCGAGCTAGGTATACTACTTTGTTCATCTGGCTGTTGGGGTCACTGTACTCTATAGGTTGAAGGCGCTGTCTAAAAGTAATAGGGGCTTCTAACTCTGCATCTGAAATACCTGCTGGTGCTTGCTTCTTAGCTGCACTTAGTTGGTCATCGTGTAAGCGCTGTAAGTATGCTTTATGTATAGTCGTCCATAGCTCTTTAGCTGTATCAAAGATTATTATGCTAACATCTGGAGCCTGTAGTACCCTAAAATACTCCTTGACTATTTCAGCTAAAGCCTCTCTGTAACCTCTTAACCTTTCACCAGGTACATGGATTATCTCAGCTAAAGCAGCATTAAGCAACCCATCTACAGATGGTGCTGGTCGCAGCTTCTCTGGTAGTGTCCAGATAGTATAACTATCAACTGGAAACCTCCAAGCTGCTCGATGTGAGCCGTACTCTAGGTCTATGATAGCTTTCTTGCCAGGTATTGTTAGTCCAAGTGTACTCTTTGCTGAGTCATAAGGCCCTCGTAGTGCTATGATGGTAGGTTGCATAGCTATCTCCCCCTTTCCCTTGTTACTGATAAGTCAAACTTAGAGACTGTAGCCTCACAGTTTATGCAGAAGGCTGCAAGCGGTGTGTTTACTGACCCTCTTATGATAAAAGTTGGCTGGTTACTATCATCACCAGCCCATCGGGAGGGGCGGATGCTATCATACTCTTTCAATGGGTTATGGCAGTACCAACATACTTTTGGTGTAGTCATCTAAGCCTCCTTATACGTCGCCAGTAATCTTAAAGTTATGTATCTGTTTCCATAGTGCATGGGCTGACCCAAATAGGTTTTGCCACACAGGAAGCCGATTGATTGTATAGGCACTGTAGCCAGCGGGGCCAGTTTTATTAAGTTGCACTATAACAGCCCTAATTTGAACTTTAGGTATCATATACTCCAAAGCTAGGGCGTATGCTGCTACCTGTAGTACATTATCAGCCCCAATAGTGCTGCCACTTTTCCAATCAACTATGGTTAGCCCCTTGCTACTCGACATAATACAGTCTATTGTCCCTCCAAAGCCATCAGGAGAATAAACTGGCATCTCTGTAGCCCAGATAACTGAACTCTTAAGTAGGTTATCTTCGATGAACCTTCGACAGCTAGCTAATCCTATGTGTACCTGTGGTTTAATATCATCAGCTAAACTATCTATATACTCAGCAACCAGTAAATCCACATCAACTACTAAGTCAGCTGGTTGACCTGTAGGCACTTCTGGGGGATACTTAAGCCGTAACCATTTAGTTATAGCTTCGTGTATTGCTGTACCCACTTCAGCTGCACTCTTCATGTTCTTATTAGCTAACACTTTAGCATCTGATGTTAGACTAAGTAAGTTACTATTAGGCTCAAGTGCTACTAAATCAACTGCTTTCAGGGTTTCATTTATTGCCCAATTAGTCAGCCAAGGCTTCGCAATTACAGCTCCTACAATAGATGTAATTCCTGGTAGTTCAGCTCCATCGTTAATGCTAGGGTCGCCGCTAACTGTATAGTAATGCGAGTTTCTACGGGTATGCTGAGTTACTACTGGTTGTGTCATCAAACTATCTCCTTTACTCTTAACTAATTCCGAGTGCCTCCACTACAGCTAAGTACCTCGCCCGCTCAGGGTCAGCATCCCAGACATAGCCACCTATAGGGTATAGCGGCTTACCGTGTCCTTGGGGAAAGCAACCCGCCTGAAAATCTTTACTACGGCCTTGGTTTTCCAAAAGTTGAAGCTTTGCTTGGTGCAGTGCCTTCTTCATAGCCCAGGCGTCGGGGTTGGGCAACCAGTTACGTCCTTGGCAGTAGGTACAAATAGAGTGGCCCTTGAGATAGCTTACACAATGGGCCTTGAATTGCTCACTCCAAAAACCATCTTGATTAGGGCATGGCAGCCGCATCAGCGTAGGGGCGAGGATGGGGACTTTGCCTGTGTTAGCACAGTTATTACACATCTCTCTAGCCGCTGGCAAATTACCCTGGCTATCACCAGCAGGTAAATCTACCCCAAGACTTCCTGTTCCCTCACACACAGGACATTCTCGCTCTACTGACACGATTCGCAGCAGGAGTTGGGCGTTGGTTAGGAGGCTAAGGTTTGTGGTCATGGAGTCTCCCCCTTGGCCTTGGCGATGGCATCAAGAGCCTCTGCATAATCGCACATTCCTTCGCCGTCGCCCTCGCATCCACAATTGCATTCCTTAGTTCCTGCTTCCTCTGGAAGTAATCCCTTCAACGCCGCCAGCAGTTCCAGCACGACAGGCAGAAGCTCGACGTTGGTCAGGGCATAAAGGGCTGTGGTCATGCTGTCTCCTCCACGCTTTCGTAAGTAGCATCAAAAATGTCTGGCTTACAAGGATAGTATTCCCCTTGTATTCCACGAATAATCCAGTCGCCAGGGTTAGCCCGCATCATTCCTTCTAGGGTTGCGACGGTTAGGTGGTCGGGAAATAAGCCTACTATTGGGCGCTTCACAAAGCGTAAAACTTCTGCCACACCTTCTTTGGTGTTGAGATATTGCATCGCCTCAATCACCACCGGCCTCTTTCGATACTTGGTCATTGCTACCTCTCCTTCAAGACTTAGGCTGGCCCAGGGCCTCCGGTGCACCGTCTACCCTAGGGAATGTAGGGCGCTCACATCTTCAATCCCCACTTATAAACCCTGCATTGCAGGTGTAGCGTTTATTCTTCCGCCACCAGCCCAACAAGTTTGGTGGGTTTCCCCGCTATGGGGACTGGCCGCTACTGGCTACACGAACAGGCCAGCCGGCCTAGCCTCGATAATGTCAGCTATCTCCTGAAACGTCTTGCCACGGTCATTATCTAGTGACAACGTACCCGCTTGTTCATAGGCCCCCTCATCCGTAGACAGTCCTAGCCACTCTTGAACCACTGGAGGCAGGATAGTGCGGCGATTGTTGTAACTGATAATACCAGCGACGTGTACCCTAATAGCCAATCCCCCAACCACCTGCTGATACACCGCACACGCTACCCCCAAACAGCAGTAAGCATCCCCAACCCTTAGCTTCAACTGGCCCTGCTGCCACTTCCCACTCCTCAATGCCCCCACCCACAACGCTGCCGCCTCTTTTGTATCCATGTTACCCTCCTCACCTGATAGTTATTCCACCTAAAGGCCAGGGTGGTGGCTTTCCCCTGCCACCGTGCTGCCACTTTTCGCAAGGCCATCATCCTCCCCTCCAACTTGGAGGAGCGTTGGACAACTGGCAGCCCCAAACGACGCAGTAAGTGGTACTGCACCTTGCCGTGCAGCGAGAGGGTTCCGCAGGATAAATGGCAAGCCTCTCCGTGGCCACTTACGCCTTTCCACGCCACTGCTAAGTCTCTGACTGTGCTTCAGCTGATGGGGCTTTATGGTAAACTCCCCCTTCATCTTTAGCCAACAACCCTGCTTGCAATAGTCCCTCTAATATGGGCATCACTCCTACCTGAGATATCTGTGCAAGTAGAGTAGTATTGGTCTTTACTCTTGCATCTTGGTAGATTCGCCCCTCGAATATCTCAGCTGTACTACCATCAGCAAGTAAGGTTAGTATATCATCAGTAGATATACTAGGCAGAGCTGTATTTTGTCCTGCTCCACCCACAGCACCATCTATAGCGATTACCTCAAATGCTTCTATCTTAGTATCCTCCCAGGGTGCTGTTGCTGAAGCCCGCCGCCTAACTGGGTGGCCTGGGGTCATCTTAATGGTTAGCACCTTGTTTATAGCATCACCTAGTTTTGCTCCTGGGCCTAGATGTCGGGTTAGCGATGTGCCCAGTATCCCCCAAACCTGACTACCGTGGGTAAACACTAGCTCGGCTGTTTTCCAAGGATATGGAGTAGTAGACTCAAACACCACTACATTATCCAGCTGTAGTGTAAGTAGGAGCTGATTTCGATTGTTCCCATCACTAAAGCCCGATGGGACTTCCTTGTGGCCTATACTAGCTAGTCTACCCTTAAGATGCTTTAGGGGGGATACTGCTGACCTAGCCTCCAGACTTAGGCTGTCAAGAAACTCACGTTCATTCTGTTGTGTGGTCATTGCTGTTTACTCCTAAACATATATGTCAAAACTTAGTTTGTTCCGATTGAATTGGTAGCTTGCACTTACTGGCTTATACACACACAGCCTATGTTTCTGCGGTGTTACCAGCACCACGTCCTTGTCTACGTCCTCATTAGTTACCTCCAAAATAGTATCAGCCCAGTTCGTTAGGAAGCTGGAACCAAACATCTCATAGCCTCGCTGACGAATCTGCTCACCAGTTATACTCATCTGCCCTTGTCTGGCGTGATGGACGATTACAAAAGCTACTCCTGTGCTAGCTGCTAACATCTTGACGTTAGATATTATTATATTGGCGTCATCGTTACGAGATATGTTGCCGATAGTAGAGCTGTATAGATTATCTACGATAACTAGCCCTATGCTATGTTGGGTTATAGCAGCTTTAAGCTCTCCAATAGATGATGATACATCTAACTTAACATCTAATGAGCTGTCAACATATAGACTATTATTGCCAACTGTGATTCCTCTGTTACGAACAAAGCCATCCCAGCGTAGCTGATACTCGCCTGCACTTATTTCAGTCTGTATCATCAGTACGTTTGTCTTTGATGTACTCCAGCATAACCAGGGTAGACCATTTGATACAGCATATGCTAGGTCTTGAGCCAACCAGCTTTTCCAGGTGCTGTACTCTCCATAGATAAACATGACTTGTTGAGCAGGTAGTAAG
>ERZ1292625.836-Hain-H41-01um-R1-836-length-41667-cov-7_pt1 | contig 41667 bp, 65 predicted proteins | sample MGYA00564400_ERZ1292625 | MGnify/ENA primary metagenome ERZ1292625 (study PRJEB36523, sample SAMEA6512639) | groundwater metagenome | collected 2019-01-08 | study: AquaDiva: Metagenomics assemblies of 32 groundwater samples
CTCGATCACGTTGGCCGTGCCTAGGATGTTGGTAGTTACGCAAGGGATGGGGTTGAATTCGGCGATGGGGATGATCTTCTGGGCGGCCGCGTGGACGAGGATGTCCACGCCGTCCAAGGCCCGGCCGAGCCGGATGGGGTCTTCGACCGCACCCATGATCGGCGTCAAGCGGGGGAGGTGCTCCGGGGGGAGGCTCGCCACGAGGGCCTCTATGGAGTGTTCGTTACGGGAATAGGTGCGGACCCGGTGGCCGTCGGCGAGGAGCTTGTGCGCGAGGGCAGCGCCTAACGTCCCGGTTCCGCCCGTGATCGCCCAGATTTCCCCCACACCAGCGTCCACCTCTCCAGGGACCGCCTACCTACACCCTTTGGCTGTAGATGTTTGGATTCTATCGCATAATGCGAATCTGTCAAGGTGAAATGTTCGCGATTCGCTAAAGGGAGATCCTGACGTCATGGCGCCTAGCGGAGAGGTCCACCTTGATGGCGCCCCTCACCGAGGGGGCCAAGCCTGCCCGCTCGGCGTAGGATTCATCCCATTTTATGAAACATCCGGTGACGCCGTACGAGCGGGTGCGCTCGGCGGGCTCCTTGGCCCCTGGGGGCCAGTCGAAATAGGCGTCCTGATGGACGATCTTCTTGTGGTGATGGCCCCGGAGGTAGACGTCGGCGTGATGGCTCATGGCGGTGTCCATGCACTTCTTGAGCGCCGCAGCCGGGGTGGTTCCCCCACCGGCGCCGTGTTGGCTGTGGACGGTGTAGCTCTGGCGGCCGATCAAAACCCTCGAGAGGGCTTGCCAGCGTCCCCACCGGGGGGCGTTCCGGTATCCCTCGGCGTTCGAGGCCAGGAAGATGTTCATTTGCTCGGCCATGGAGATGCCGGTTTTCGCCTCCGTCCGCCACCAGTGATTGGAGTCGTGGGTGACGAGGAGCTTGCCTTTCTCGACGAGCGGGAGCCAGAAGTCGCATGCCGCCCGGTATTGGTCCGCGGGGGTCATGTCGGAATCCCACATCATCGAGTTGTGGACCTCGTCCCCCGGGACGGCGTTTTCGATGTCGTCCCCGAGGTCGAACGCGTAGGTATCGGGGGTCCGGAGGATGTAATTCCGGTAGTCCATGGCCTTCAGCCGATCGTGGCCTTTGTGTCCGATGTGGAGACAGCACACGGCGAAGATCGTCACGTACTCGCCCTTGGCGGGCGGTTTGAGACGAAGGGTAAGACTCCTCACGGGCGACTTTTCTTCTTGGCGGCTTTGATGGTCGCCTCGAGGTCGGTGCGGATCACGCTTTCCTTGCCGGATTCAATGAGCTGGTGGATCGTGTTGGCGGGGACGGACAGGTAGCGCCACCCTTGAGCCTCCCACTCTTGCCGATAGCCCTCCCTCTCGGCGTGGGTTTGGGAATAAATAACCCGGATGGCTACGCGGGCTTGGGGAATCATGATGTGAACCACGGAGCGACAGCCCGCAAGCCATCCGGGGGACTTGATCTCGTGGCCCCCCGCCTCGGCCGCGGCCTTGATGACAAGAATCTCGGGGCGGCTGAGGGTCGGCTGAATCTTGCGGAGGGCGTGGAGCGTGTCTGAGGGAATACCCGCCGTACCGTCATCGGCCTCGGCGAAGATGTTATGTCCGATCGTTTGCATCCCCCCCTCCCTTTTCGCGGGTGATTTCCTCCACCCATTCACGGGCGCATTTCCGACAGTGACGGATCAGCTTGTGAACGCCGTGCTTGCAGAGCGCGGGGTCGGGGCGTCGCGCGGCCGACCGATTCTCGAACCACCGCATGACGAGAGAAAACGCCAGGATCCCGACCATCGGCACGAGGAATCCCAGCACCAGGAAGTAGAACAGGAACTCGACCACCTGAAGCATCAGCGGATCTCCACAGCGGCCTTCTCCGGGCAAAAGGCCCGGTCGAGCCATCCGTCCCAGGTCTGCCCGGGAGTGAGGGGAATGTCCCTTGAGAGCAGGCCCGCGGAAACGCGGAGAGTAATCGCGTGAGGCGTGGAGTTCTTGAGCCTGAGCGTGACGCGCCTAGAGGGGGAACTACATCCCAACCCGGCCAGGAACAGAAGGCAAAGGGCCGAGAACTTCAACAGCTACGTCCCCTCTCACCCGCATGAAGTATACGCCGAGGGGCGTAGGATATGCAAATCGAAACGGTCAACGCCGGGGATTTTCAGCCGATCCCGGCCAGATCAATGCCTGAAGCTTTTCGTAAGACTCGTCCGTGATAAAGCCAAGTCCATGCGCCGCCCTCAGAGCGCACAGATAGTTGTCTCGGCCCATGAGCCTAGCGATTTCCTTCATAGAGCGCTCGCTGTCGTAGAGAAGGAGAACCCACCGGAATATCTTAGCGCCGATCTCCTGAGCGGCATCATTCGGCATCGGAATCATGCCTTGCGCCCTACTTCGCCTTCCGCCAGTCGCTATTGCTGCACTGACCGTCGCACCACTGCTCTACTTCGGGGTGAACGCTCGGTCCTTGAATGACAGGGCCACCAGGATACTCCAGCAGCCGGATCGGTAGCCCGCAGGAGAGACACCTTTTTGGATCGTGGGAATTACGTAATATCCCGCCGTACGTCCCCCCGTCCGCGAGAAACAGACGCTCCTCCTTGATGTAGAGAGCGCCTCGCTTCCACTCACTCAGCGCCTTCGGCATCGTCTCCTGGAATGACCGCTTGCACGAATCACAGACAGAGACGTGGAAGGATGGACCGCCAGTGAGTTCTACGGTCAGCGCGGACAAAGCACCGCTCTTCCTTCGGCAACGGTCGCACTTCATGGTTGTCACGAACGGAGACCTTTCTTCTCGAAGGCTCTGATTACTCGTAGGCAAGCGCGGAGTCGGGTAGCCAACATCGCGTGAAGCGGTTCGACTTCACGAATCGCCTCGACGAGACGACCCGCCTCCCGCTTCACTTTCTTGATCGTCGCTTTACGCACTCCAGCTCATCCGCACATGCCGTTGCACTTCGGACACAACCAATCCGTGACGTATAATTTCTCCGGGCCTCCGCACAGTTCGCACTTCGACGCAGGATCGACCCGCTTGTCGGTCCTATGCCGACTGTCAGACCTTAGGAGAATCCGCGCTCCTTCGATCTGCGCCATTTCCAGCGTCGAGAAGTCCCCGGCGGTCATCGGCTCCACGATATCGAGAAGGCGCCGAAGGGATTCCGTGAAGTCCTTGATTTCCTCGTCCTTTGCGCGGACCTGAAGAAGAGCGGCGTCATGTTCAGCTATTTTTTTTCGCAAGGATGCTTGAAGATCAGCTATCTGTTCCGCCCATACTAAATCACCGGCCTCCCACTCGGCGCGGAGTTTGGCGATCACCTCATCTATATCCATGGTTCACCCCGCTTGTCGGCGAACAGGGCCAGCATGGCTTTCAGTCTTCCCTTAAGTTCGCCAATCTGAAGAAGGGCGCCCTCCAACCTCTCCCTGGCAATGCTAAGGGCGTTACTGGACACACGGGTAGCGGCATCAACACAGGTGTGACAGTACATCGCCCGGCCGTCGCATAGGTCGGTCGTGCCCATCCGTTCTTTGTTCGCGCAGTCCATTGATCCACCTCAAAAGCTAAGAATCGCGCTCCCAACACTCTATCGTCATGTCGGAAACGAAACATTCCGCTTCGGCCCTTCAAGGCGATAGAGAATCTTCTGATTTCCCATAGGCGGAAACCGCCAAACAGTTATGTTCTGAGCGCCGTCCGAACAGGCCCTAATGGCGTTCAAGAACACATCGAGCGGCTCACCGTCTACCATCTCACTCTTTGCCACTATAAGCCCCCCACCACGAGCATTCCACTTTTCCTCAGTAATCCGTAACTTCATTTTAGGTTCCTGTGTCCTGTTTCCTCATTCGATAGCCTTTGCAACCGCAAGCTCGACACGCACCGCTAGGCCCAACGTGGTCCATTTCAGCCATTGAACAGCGGCGCCTTCTACAGCTTGCGCAAAAGGCATAGACCAATTGGGATATCCGCTCTGCCATCGCTACCTGCGCCCTTTTTGTCTTCTCTTCCAACGATTTCAGGATATCCATAACCCCTCAATCACGAAACCTGCGGCTTGCTCTCTTCCACTTCCCGGTTGTAGAGGTACATCTCGATGGCGCAGAGATCCGCCTGGGCTGCCAGGATCTTTTGGACCTCCTCCCAGCGCCGCCTGCGGTCGTCTTCATCTGCGGCGTCAAGGACGCGCTTGAGCGCCTCGGCGTGGGCGATGGCGAGAGCCATGACCACGGTGTTGACCGCTTCTCTAGCGATCTTCGCTGTCTTCGGCGCTTGGACCGTTACGTAGGTGACGCTCATAGTTCTCTCCTTCAATTCCCATCCTCGACCGAAAAGTATTTGCTTTTCAGAAGCGTTTCTCCGCAAAACATTTCCGTGGTGATGCCTGGCATGGAGGCATTAGCGGGATACCAAACATCCCCGCCTTGGTGCCATTTGCTGCACCCGTCGCAGTAAAACTTCCGTTGCGCTGGCCCTCCCGTCCAAAGTACGTTGTCTTTGTCTTTTTTCGTCGCGTTCACGTTTCTCTCCTTTTGTGCTACTTCCTCAATGAGTCGATCATCCAATCGGGCACGATCTTTCCGTTAGGCCAGTAGGACGGGATAGCCAGTAGCACATTTCCTCTCTCCTCGATCCTGGACGGTACGCGGTGCTTGCAGCGGGCACACGCGATCTCGGAGTTCTGGAGGCGGAACGTCGGCAGAGCATCTCTGCCCACGCAGAAGAACAACTGCCAGTTGTGGCTCGTCAGCCAGCACCAGAGTCGCTTCATTCTTGCCCCCAACCTTGGTACACTAACTATCAACCTTCAAGCCGCTCCGGGAGTACCGGGGCACGGACCGGATCGGTTCCCCTGGACTGCCGATCTCGGTCCCTACACGGACGATCTAGTCAGACCTTCACGATTTGCTCGCGGACCCAATTCAGGACGTACTCGTACCGCTCCTGCGGCTTGGTGGGGGCCATCTCGTCGTTGACGTAGGTGATCTCCCTCGCCAGCATGGACGAGATGCTGAACTCATCAGCCAGTTCTTCGGCTTCGCAGCCCTCGGGGAACTTCTCCGCGATCTCCTTCAGGACCGTCAGACGATCCTTGCCCTTCTCGATCCCGCGCTTCAAGGCGACGGCCCCGAGAGCGCAGACCGAATCATTCTCGGGCCGGGCCATGTCTTCGGTGATCAGCGCCTTGTCGGGCAGGGCGACAAGGGCGGCCTCCAGTTCTTTCAGGAGTGCCTGACCGCGCTTGCCTTGGATGGTCCTTTCGACGTTGGCCCGCCACAATTCCAAGTTCTCGCAGTCGTCCGAGTAATTCGATCTGCTCATTCGATCTCCTTTCGCGTTTGGTGCGGTCAGACCTTCGCCTTTCCCTCGGCCTTGGCGATGGCGGCGTTTGCATCGACGCAATCGCGGCAAGTGTCACCGTCTCGCCCTGAATGAGTGCAGTCGTGCCGCGAGAGAAGTAGAATTTTCAGCGCCTCCAGCAGCGCCAGCGCAGTATCACGCTCAGCCGCTACTTTTCTTAGAGATGCTTGAAGATCGACCATTTGTTCCATCCATACTAAATCAGCAGCCTCCCATTCGGCACGGAGTTTAGCAATCACATCATCCACGCTTCACCTCGCAGAATAGGCAATTTAAATTCCTCGGAAAAAAAGCGAGGCCGTGCTCTCGACATTGGCCCCAGGAACCCGGGACATCCTTCCACGCCGTGACGCGACTGGAACTCCTTGGCCTCTTGGCCTCGCCAGGGATCGCCCTCCTCGCCTCGGGAGGGAGCGCCGAGAACGGCACGGAGATCGTCACGCGAAGAGGTCCTCCTGCCTCAACCGCAGCAAATCCAACAAATAGTGATTTCGTGCGCCGTCTTGCCGGGCCTCCTCGTAGGAGGTCGCGGGGTCGGTCGAGCGGGCGCGGGCCTGGAGGGGGGTCATGGTATAGCCTCCCAGTCCGTAGGAGCTTCCTCGGGGGTCGCTTGGGGGGTAACGGCTTCCACCGCCGCTTTGAAGTCCGCCCGCTTGGGATGGGGGAAGGCGCTCTCGGCGTGGCCTCGCCCTCCGTCCGCTGCCGCCCGCTCCATGAGCGCCAGGAGGTGCGGGTCCCCGTACTTGACGCGCCCCGCTTCGACCTTCTCGAGGATGTACCGCGCCGAGGCGGGCGACATGAGACGTATATCCTCAAGCGTCTGGTCTCGGGAAGGGATGTCTTGGAGTTCCGGCTTGATCTCCGAAGGCCCTCGGCAAAGGGGGCAAGGCCGGGCGGCGTCGTATTCCGCGTTGGTTCGGGCGTGCAGATAACGGCCCATGACGAGGCCCACGCCGTCACACCCAGGGCAGGTCTTTCGAGGAGGCTCCGTCCACCGCTTCTCCTCCGCGAGGGCGTTGTAGGCGACCTTGTATTGCTTCACCGGGGGGAGGCGCCCGGCCATCTCTCCGGCCACCACCCGGCAGACCTCCTCGAATCTCTGAGGCATCATCCAGCCGCAGGCTTCGAGGATGGCGTGGACGTATTCCCCCTCCTTGGCATCCCCCAGAGTCAACTGGGCGAATACCCGCGCAAGGGATTGGACGGCGTTACTTTGCGTCAGACCCATTCCCGGCCTCCTTGCTCCGACGGGCGAGGTATTCGAGAACCCTTTCCGCCTGAGTCTTCTTCTTCGGCTCTGGGCGCATGGGATCGAGAATCTCCCATATCTTCCGGCCCTTGTTCTTAGGGTCCATGAAGGCCGCCTCGATCGCTTGGGCTTCGACCCCGACCCCTAGGGCCGCCTCGACGTGCTCCTTCGCCTTCCCATGGGCTAGTGGGTATCGGACGGAGGTCTTGTAGGTGCTGGCGAGGTGATCCCCGACTGAACCTGAACGGTGGACGGGCGCGGGGGGGTCTTCTCCCCTCTTCTCTTCTCTTAAAGACGTAATAGAAGACGAAGACGAAGACGAAGAGTTATCTTTTGCCAATGGCAAAGGGCTAGCAGAATCTAGCACTGCCATAGCTTTGCCATACCTCGCCATAGCGCCCTTTGTCCCGGCCTCAGACTTTAACTTCCTGTATTCCAGCTGTTTACGCTTTTCCTCCTGAAGTCGCTTTGAGACGAGCCTTCCGGCGAACGTTTGGAATACAGGATCACCCTTCCACTGGATCTCTTTCCAGACTGAGCGGAATTGATCTCGGCGGAGCGCAAGCAGCGCTGCTATAGCAGTGCTATCGTCTGGTAGGCTGCACTGGTCGGCGCTATCCCGCCACATGTGGCACAGAAGGCGAAAATAGCACCCTTGGGCGAAGTAGCCCATGCGGGTCACCTTGTAGTCAAACCAATCCGCCGGGTAAAACCGAAAAGCCGGGGACCGTTCCACTTCTCACCTCCAAAACTACCTATCCCTATCGTCCCGGGGACCCGTTTCGGCTGTTTCATCCCCCTCTAGCTTGGGCGTATAGCCACCTCCCCCGCCTTGCCCCTCATCGTCGCCAACGCGCCCGTGAGAGCCCGCATCGACTGGAGCACCGGCTTATACAGCTCCAGCTCATCGTTGAGTATCTTGATTTCGGCCTCGATACGCTCCACCTGTACCTCTCTCGTCGCAATCTTGCCGGTTAGCGCCTGTACGTGTTGAGCCACTTGGAGAGCCTCTTGAAACTCGGTGGGCACGCGCAGGGTCTCCGGCTCATGCTCTCCGCCGCTGTCGCTGCGGTTTCTGTGTTTATGGGTGCCGCCTTTAAGGATGCTCTCGGCCGCGATGCGGGTGTGTCGCGGATACCGGCGGTACTTCTTTTGGAACTCCGCGCTAATCTCCTCCGTGACCGTGTCGGAATAGTCGCGCATGACCCCGAGGAGGTACACCAACTCTTCGGTGTTGCCCGTGTATCCGGTCGGGATGACGTCTTTACCGAGTCGATCCCGGCACATCCTGTACGGAAACCGGATCGTGCCCTTGCTGATCCCGTACTTAACGCAGAGCGCGGCCCCCTCGTTCCGAGTGACGAACGCCACGCCGCACGCCTCGAGCCGGGCCTTGAGCGTTGGATAGAGTTCTTCGGCCGCCGCCTCCATGCCCTTCCGCGTCTCTTCCGTCGTCGCTAGACCACCCATCGCGATCTCCTTACCTAGTTCCGCCTCTCTTCTAGGGCCTCTTTACCCGAGCCGGGAAACCCCCTTTAGCGCCCCCGGCGGGCAGACCCACCCGGGGGCCTTGAAAGGGAGCTTCCTTTCTCCCCTTCAGAGAGAGGGTGAAATTACCTCGATGGCGGTCGATCCCTTCCCGGCCTCGAGATGCTTGGGTTTGAGATCCGCCTGGAGCTTCTTTACGGTGTCCTCGCCCATCTCGTCGAGGATGAAGGCTTCCAAGTCGGCCGTGTAGCCTTTCCAATCGACCTTGACGGCCCCCGCCCGGGCGGTGACCTTGACGAAGCATCCGCCGACCTTGAAGCACCCGGGGACCTTGCCCACGGCCTCGATCAGGGCCGCGCGGAGGTTGGCTCGCTCGTCCTCCAAGGCCTTGATCTCGGCCGTCACTTCGGCGAAGCGGAGGGCCTTCTTCTCCGTCTCGGCGGACGGGGCCTCTTTCAGGATGTCGACCTCGGCGGGATCGGGGGCTTTGAAGTACTCTTGGATCTTTTGGCCGGAGGCCTCGGCCTTTTCGACGGCCTCCCAGTCTGTCGGCTTATCCATTTTCCACCTCCGCGACTTCCTCTAGGGTGTACTGTTCTTTGCCTTTGTAGACGCTCGTCGAATAGGTGATGAGGACCCGCTGACCCTTGCGGGCCTTGCAGAACTCGAAGCGCTCCTGGCTCCAGCAGGTGAGCCAAATTCCATCCTGGTGTCCGGAGAAGAGCACCTTGATGCCGATCTTCCACCACGGGCCGTTTTTGCCTTCTCCGGTGAGGGGCTCTTTGTTCCAAATCATAACGGTGACGGCCTCCGTGGTGGTGTCGTCGGGGTTCTCTTTGGGCTTGGCGGGTGCGGGGGGGTGCGGGGGGGGCTCGTTGGATGCCCCCTTCTCCACAGACTCTTTTAGCGGCTTCTGTGCCGTCCGCGCGGGGACGTGGTATTCCTTGCCGGGCTTGGGCATCGCCGACGCGGCGTCGTCGTCGTCGTCCTCGGAGGTGATGGCCAAGAGGGCCATCACGTTGTACCTTCTTCCGTAAGTTATCGCGGCCCCTAGCTCTTGGGGGTTCACGCCTCCAGGGAGGGGGTACATGGCCTCGACCCATTGGCCCGAGATGTGGGCCAAGCGGGTCGTGAGGACGTAGGCTTGCCCTTCGCATCCGGGCGCGGAGATGAGGGCGATGTCGTTCGCGGCGAGGGGGTCCATGACGGCCTCGAGCACGGAGCCGAGGTCCGCGTAGGGATACTTGCCTCCCCGGGCTTGGCCTTCCCGGTTTTTGACGGGCGGCTCGATCTCCCCCCGGGCCTTGATGAGCGCGGGGATCAGCTTGTCGGTCGCGGTGGATATGTTCATGCGCTTCTCCTTTCCTTCCCGCGTGACGCGGGTTTCCGCCCTGGCCATGCGACCAGGGCGGATATCCACGCCCAGCCTTGAGAGGGGGTTTATGGTTCTCCGGCTTTGCTCATCAAAAAAGCTAGGCAATCATCGCAAATCCCGTGTGAGGTAACCACCACCTCGCTCTCGCCGGGCTTCTCGCCCAGGTGCTTGCCGCACCAGGCACACTTAATCTCGATGGTCATTTTGCACTTCATTCTTTCTCAAGTTCGTGTACGCTTTCGCGCGGTTTTGGCGGGGCCGCCCTTCCTCGTCGTCTTCTTGGGCTTCGCCCTTTTCGGCTTCGCAGGGTACGGGTAGACCAGTTCGCCCGTGCCGGACCAGCGCGGGTCATGTCCCGGAATCATGTGGCCGCCATTTGGCATAATCTCTCCTCTCAGTTCTCAAATCCGTGCAGTTCTAGTACGTGTGGCCGCAAACAAGTCCGCAACCGTAAGGGTGACATGCCCCCCAGTAATTTATCTGAGCCTTACGGTATTCCTCCTCGACACGCTTCCATGCCGAATCGCTGTAACCGAACTCTGGGGCGGGTCGGCCGGCGGCTCGATCCTCATCCGTCAATACCTGCGCCCTATGTTGTTTCTCATCAAAATCTTGGCCACTATATTTGATCGGGATCGCAAACATACGTGCTCCTTTCATTACCTGTCTCGTGCAATCGGGTCCAACTCTTGGGCTGTGCGGTTACCTGTCACAAGCGCATCGTTGACCAGTTCCCAGTCAGCGGACCGTGTCTTGGAAATACCTTCGGCCATGACCTCGTCACAAGCCCGGAGTAGATCCCGAATCACCTTGGCGATTTTCTTGTTATTCATCGATGTACTCCTTGTCCTCCGAGGTCAGGCACTCCGCGCCGACGTAGACGAATCCAAGCCAAGCGCCCGCATCCGTCTTGTTCCCGCACCTCTCGCACGTCAATTGCTTCAGTTCGTTTTCCATCTTGTCCTCTTTCGGTAGAATTACGAGACCTCGTAACCCAACAACTTCCACGTTCAGGGTCCTCACTTGCCCAACCTCTCGTCCAGCCGCTCCTGATCGCGGATCTCCCGGGCCTCGCGTTCCGTCATCGAGTAGAGCCCGGTCCCGCCGCAGCGCCCACACTCAGCCCTGTACGTCATGCCGTCCCGGTCCGCGGCGTAGCCCGTGCCGGTCCCATCGCACTGGGAGCATGGATAGGCGTCGGGTCCCTCGGGGGGCTCGAGGTGGGGGCCCTCGGCATTGATGAGCTGGGCGTGGAGCCGGGACAGGTCGGCCAGCCGGTCGAATAGGCTACTCATGGGAATTCTCGAGTCGAACATTCAGCACGGGGTGGTCACAGGTCGCGCACAGATTCCCGTTCCCGGTGACATAGCATGGTTCCTGCCCGCATCGATCGCAGGGCTCCCATAGCTGGGCTCTGCCATGTGATCTGGATGTGACGACAGCCTGGTGGAGGTAACAGTCCGCGCACTCTGGGGAACAGCCGCCAGTCGTCGCCACCTCGCCGCAGTCGCACAACGTATTCATATCACCCTCCTCTGCTCTATGGATCAGCGGCCCCGACCATTCTTCCAGGGCTCGCTATCTGGTCTGCACCAGGGACACAGAGTGATAACGCGTCCATTGCACGTAACGGCCCCTCCGGGAGGACGCGGGTAGTCCGCGGCGCAGTCCACGCATCCCCACCATTCGTACATCTGAAATCCGAGGGGCTTTTTTCCGACTAGGATCAGGCGCCCGGTTCTCGGCTCTGTTGCGTTCATGTCGTCAACCTCCACGTTCAGGGTTCTCACTTGCTCCACCTCTCGTCCAGCCGCTATCTTTCCAATAGACAGAGTACGCAAAGCCAAGTCCCAGCGTGGTCTTGTCCCGCCACTTCCTCTTTTCCGCAATTCTCGCAACAAAAAGGTTCATTGACCATCGTGAGCTGGTATCGGTTTTCCATATCACCCTCCTCGAGGAAACCCTCAACGCCGGACCGACCTACACTGATGTGTCGGAGATGGTTGGCCCCAGCACAGAGTGATAGACCGGTCCGGCTTCGGGGGTTTCCTATTTCGCCGGGGCCAACCATGGGAGCTACCATTGCAATTCCCATGCCAACACGTTGGAATCGTAACCAACTCAGACTCAACCGCTGAGGCAAAACGCAAGAGGGACGATTTTTGTCATGTTACAAAAATGTCGACGAAAAGCGTCGGGTAGGAAAATGTTTCCTAGTTAAATGGGTGAGTCCTGGAATGCCTAACCGCTGTCACACCAATGTCACACCCCTCAGGACAGACGGAGCCCCTAGACTGAGAGTACTCCTCTGGGCGTCTTCTCGCCCTGTAGCGGAGAGGATAGGCGTAGAGGGAGTGAGGCTAAGCCCCCGCGAGGCCCAGCTTCAGTCCCTCTGCCATCTCGGGGCTCCATGCGAGGCTGGGGTCCGACTCAGGCGGCGTATTCCCCAGGTGACCCCCTCCGTCTGGCCTGCGTTCCAGTGGGGCGGCGCTCCGACCGCGTCCCAAGGCTGGGACTTCTCGAGGGATGGGGGGGCCCATCCTACCGGCAGGCGTGGGACGACGGAATAACCAGGGGCCCGCACGTGACAAGATTTACCTGCCACGCCGGGCCCAAGCTTTCCCGCCGTTGTGACGCCCCAAGGTTCAGAGGCACGGTGGAAAAGATTTCGCGGAGTGATGCCTTGAAGCGCCACGTCCGGAGATTACCATAGGCGTCCAGGTTTGTCAAGAGGGGGGGGGTTGACAAATGCTGAAAACCGTGGTAGAAAATGAATGAGCGTCTCGGGCTCATCCCGGGTGCCTGAATAAGGGCCTGGGGGGCCGCCTGACCTGAGGGCGGTCTTATGGACCCGGTAGACGCCGAGCCGACCCGAGAAAATTCCCTAGAACAGCTCGCCGCCTCCATTCCCCAGTCTCGCCCCCGGTGCTCGGCCACTACAAATGCGGGGAACCCCTGTCCCGTGAATGCCCAGATCAACGGGCTGTGTTTCGCTCACTGGAACTGCTCTAGGAGCCCCGAGGAACGGAGCGAGCAGGCCAAGCAGGGAGGTCAAGCGCCCAGGTTTCCGCGGGTCCCCCTCCGCACGGCCCAGCACGTCATCATCTTCCTCGAGTCCTTGGCGGGGGAGCACATCCACGCCGGGAACGCCTATGTGGTCGAGGTCAAGATCAAAATCGCCCTGGCGGCGCTACGGGCCCAAGAGCGCCTAGAGGCCGTCGAGAGCAGAAAACACAAAGGTCTCGCCCAGTCCATCTCGGAGGCGGCGTAGTAGTGTGTCTCTCGCTCGCCCTGGCCATGGCCGTTAATTGGTCGGCGTTCGTCACCCAGCCGTTCGACAAACAGAGGCCGTTCATCGAAGCGGGTCTCAGGCCCGAGGTCCAGGTCGTGGGGGCGTTCGCGGGCCTCCAGGGTGGCAAAACTCTCGCCGGAGCGGATCTCTGCCGCTATCTCCTCTACGGTCCCCGCCACCTCACCCTGCCCGAACATTTGATCAACAAAACCTATGCCGAGTTCTGGATCGCGTCCAAAGACTATCGGCTGGCGAGGGTGGCGCTCGAGACGTTCCGCCAGAGGGTGCCTACCGGCATCATCCTCACCGACAAACAGTGTAAATCCCTCGGGCTCATGAGGAACGACAAGGACACGTTCTGGCTGGCCCCCCGGGCCAAGAGCAAAGACAAATGGCCTATCAGGATGTGCGTGCGCACGGCGAGCGATCCCGAGGCCATGCGGGCCGCTCCCAACGTGATCCTGGTCCACGCCGACGAGCTCGCCCATTGGAAAGAGTTGACGTGGCTCAACCTCCAAGGCCGGGCGATCGTGGCTCGCACCAAGTTCGTCGTCACCACCACGCCCCATGGGAGGAACTTCGTCTACAGGGGGCTCTATGTACCGGGTCTGGGCGGGACTGATCCGACTCTCAGCGTCCATAGCTGGGGCTCTGGCGACAATCCCTATGCGGATCAAGCGTATCTGGAGAAGCTGCGCAGGAAGTTCGGGCCTGATTACGCGGCTCAGGAACTGGACGCGGCGTTCATCGCCAACATCGGGTATGTCTATGATTTCGACAGGGCAAAACATTTCCGAGCCCTCCCCTACGAGGATCCCGAGTACTACGTTCACCGCGTCGTCGGCGTGGACCCTGGATATGGCGATCCCTATGCGGCGGTCTGTGCCCTTAAAGATTACGATGGAAGATGGTGGATTGCCGACGAGCTGTATCTTCCTAGCAAGGCTACTCTGGACGACGCCTATCCCAAGCTCAGGGAGTGGACCACCAAGTGGGACATCGAACACCTCTATGTAGATAAGCGTCGGCCCACCGACTGGACGTTGCTCCGCCGCAAAGGTCTGCCCGCCCTGCCTAATCTCGACGTCTTCGGCGAGGACGACCGCCGCACCGTCATGCCCATGATCCGCATGATGCAGCGCTTGTTCAGGGAAGACCGCATCTACGTGGCGCCCCATTGCGAATGGTTTGCGGAAGAAGCGGAGAATTACGCGTTCCCGACCAGGGACGAGCGAAACGCGGGGGAGAACCCCATCGACCATCACAACCACCTCATGGACGCCATCCGGTATGCGGTCTGCTCGGTGGACGCTCTCGCGGAAGACCGAGCCCCGCGGTACAGGCAAGGCGCGGATCTCATGCCCCGGGCGCGTCCCGGTCACGGGAAGCATCCCCCGGGGTATGTCGCCCCCGTTCCCACCGCGCGGGACTATCTGATGGCTCAAGAGAAGAAATGGGAAAGCTCTTTCCGTCCCGGGAGACGCCGACAGAGCGGGAACCCGGCATGACCTTGCTTTGGATCGCGCTCGGCGCGGGAGTCGTCGTGGCCCTCTTGGCCTTCGTCCTGGCCGTGGGATTCGCCTCGGGGGTGTTCGCTCATAGCGCGGTGGTCGAGGCCTTTTTCACGAAGAAGGACGACGAGGCCAAGCGCCGAGCGGTGCTGGCTGTCGCCGAGTGGCGCCGGAAGGATGCCGAACACCGCGTGACGATCGAGCGTGTCCGGGCCATGTACGGACAGGATCTGTCGGAGCGGCATCAGCCGGAAGTGAGCGAGGACATCGAGCGGGCCCTCGGCCTCGGGCCGAACGGAGGGAAAGTTGTTCCTCAATAACTCGCGCCTCGGCCTATCGATCCCCAAGGACCAAGCGCGAGTGTTCGAGTGTCCCGATTGCGCGGACAGGGTATTCGAGCCTTTGAATGCGGTCCAGTTCGTCTACGACAAGCTGTCCCCCACGAAGATGCAGCCCATCCCCGCGCCCCTCTATCGCTGCTTGGGGTGCCAAGGATTTCTCCGCCAGCAGAAAGACGGGACCTTCATCGTGATCCACCGTGAACGTACCCAGGAAGGCGACAAGGAGAACGTGATCTAGTGGCCCTGCAAGACGAACTCCGCGCCGTAAGGCGCTATCACAGCCCGAAGCACGGCCTCACGTGGGTCAACGACTCGGGGGCGCTCTTCAACGTCACCCACCAGACGCCCACGACCGACGTCACGGGGCAGACGAGCTTCGACGCCACGACGCCTACGTTTCTCTTCTACGGCGCCAACCTGAACTATCGGGGGTGCCTCCGGCGACTCAAGCTCTCCCAGGCGGGCACCGTGGCGGGTGGCGCGATCACGATCGCCTTGGCGATCGACACCGCCAACCGTTTCAGCGCGGGCGAAACGGACATCACGCCTCAGAACGTAAACGCGGACTTCAGCCGCGCGAGCGTGTGGAATTTTCTCTACAACCCCACCGCCACGGCGGCGGGAACCGGCACGCGCTATATCGATGTGGTGACGGTGGATGCCGACGTGGGAACCGTCTCGACGTTCGACTTCACCGAGCAATACGGCGAAGACGCCCTGGTTTTCGCGGCGGCCGGATCGACGACGGGGAAATTCACCGGGAGTTTTCTCGTCTACACGTTCGCCGCCACTACGGGCCCGAGCTGGAAATTCTCCTTCGACTACTTCGAGGATTAGATGGGCCGATACAGCGTGGCGGGCGCCGAGATCAATCTTGCGACCGATATCCGGACCGGGACGACCGCGGCCAGGCCCGCGGCCGCGAGGGAGGGACGACTGTATTTCAACACCACCACCCGGACCATCCAGCGAGACAGCGGCTCGGCCTGGGTGGACATGGTCCCGGGCGATATCGGCTGCCGCGTCCGCCACGACGCCGCCATATCGCTCTCGAACAACGTGAACACCACGCTCTCGATGAACACCGAGAGCGAAGACACGGACACCATGCACGACAACGTCACCAATAACGCCCGGATCACGTTTACGACGGCCGGGGTCTACGTCGTCGGGGCGAACATCCGATTCGCCGCCCACGCCACCGGTGAACGAGACGCGTTCATCTTCCTGAACGGGGCGACGACGATTTGCTTTCTCATCACTCAAGCCGTGACGGTCGCCGGAGCGCCGACGATCATAGAGCTGACGACCCGGCGCAAGTTCGCCGCCGCCGACTACATCGAGGTCCGGGCGCTCCAAAGTTCGGGTGGCGCGCTTGATGTCGAGTCGAACAGCGATTATTCCCCCGGGATGTGGGCCCAGAAGATCGACGTGGCGGGATAACGAATGAAAGAGATCGCCTATAGTCCGGCCCAGTTCGACGGCGGGAAGTACGCGGCGCGCGCGGGGATCTCGCGAGAGGCCTTCTGGGCCCGACTGAACGACGCGGGCCAACCCGTCCTCGTCGTCCCCGATGGGGCGCCGTCGCCGGTGGCCGCCGACGCCCCCGATCCTCTTCCTCTAAAGCCCACGGCCGCGATCGCGGCGATTGAGGACGGCTCCGCAACGCCCGTCCAGACGCTTCTGGCCCTCCAGTATTGGGTCAAGACGGGGAGGCTGAGCCGGTAATGCCTACTTACTGCTTCCAGTGCATCGGGTCGGACCACCCGGCCGATAAGCCCCGGGGTTTCACGGCCTTCGTGTTCCACGTGCCCAAGAAGATCATCAACCGGCATCCCTGTCCCGACTGCGACGGGATGGGTAGGCGCGACATGGGCGCGGAGCTGCCCACCCAGAACGTGACGGGCCTCACGCCCGTCAGCCTCTCGACTACGGTCAAGGGGAGCTTCCATCACGAGACCGAGTACGCCTTCGGGAGGTTCAAGCGGAATCCCGACGGCACCGAGGACCGGAACCACGCGGCCTTCCGGGATTCCGGCGAAATGAACGCCTACATGAACGGGCGGAACGATCTAGGCGAGCCCGCCTTGAACGACAAGGGCGAGCCCAGGCGGCGGAAGGACGGCTCGATCGTCCGCAAGGGGGCGAAGCTCTTCAAGTACGGCGCCAACGCCACCCCTTCCCGCTCCGGCATGGACAAAAGGCGGGTCGACGTCCCCTCGGCCTGGGTGACCGAAAAGGACACCGAGCCCGGCTGCGGAGGCATGAGGTCTTTCTAGCATGGGTGTATCGCAAATACAATCGGGCGCCAAGATGGACCCGGGCCTGGCCGCGATACTTTCCCCCGGTGGGGGTGTTTCCGGACAAGGAAACAGCCGGTCCGAGGAGGAGGTAGTCCGTTTGGTGGCGGGCCTCTACGGCAAGGCCAAGCAGTGGAAAGAGACTTGGGCCAAGGATCATCCCCGTTTCTGGAACCTCTGGGAGAGCAACCACTACAAAGGCCGGATCGCCCATACGCTGACGCAGGCCGTCGTCAACATGATCTGGAGCGCCGTCGAGACTTTCGTCGGCCACGTCTCCGACACCGTGCCGGACCCCATCGCCCGGGCGCGGAAGCCCGAGTTTCGCGACAAGGCGAAGCTCCTGACAAAATGGCTGAAGTACGAGCACGACTCGAACGACATCGAGCAGGAGATCCAGCATCCCATCCGTTCGGCGTGCGTCACGGGCGCGGGGTGGATGGCGGTCGATTGGGATGAGAACCGCCTGGGCGGCCGGGGAGACGTGCGGGTCGGGGCCGTCGACGAGAGATTCATGTTTCCCGCCCCTTACGCGCGCAACCTCGCCGAAGCCCTCTACGTCATCGAAGCTAAGAACGTGCCACGTGACTTTGTAGTCGCTACTTGGGAACGCGGCGAGAAGGTCCCCCCGGGGGCTCGGGACCTCTCGCTCTCCAATCTTCGGGCCTATAGCGAAGCGAACCGCCAAGACTCGACGGCTCCGAATTATTCCCTTTTCAAGACCACGACGGGGAGCGACTCGCACTGGTCGGCGAGCTCCCCCGGGGGAAGCCTCGACCTCAAGCAGTCGGATCTCGTCACGCTCCACAAATGCTACGTCCGCCAGAAGGACGGTTCGATGCGTCTCATCGTGGTGGCCAACGGGGTTCTCCTCTCCGATGACGCCTCCCCTTACGACGACGACGACTTTCCCTATGTGGTGTTCAACGTCCTTCCCACGCTCGACACCCTCCAGGGGAGGGGCCTCGTCCAGTTCGTGGAGGGCCTCCAGGAGATCCTGAACGCCTCGCTTTCCTATCTCCTCGATCAACAGCGCTTCGCGTCCGATCCCATGCTCATCGTCTCCCAAGCCAACATCGAGGACGGCCAGTTGGTGGATAATTCACCCGGGGCGGTCTTGCCCGACAGCGATCCCAACCGCGTCGGATACTCCTGGCTCACCGCCCCGGGCTTTAATCAAGCCTGGGTGTCCATTCAGGAGATGGTCACGGGCTACATGGATTCCGTGCTCGGGCGGGTCGACGTCCTGAAAGGCGAATCTCCCTCAGGAGTGACCACCCTTGGGGGCCTCGAGATCATCCGCGATGAGGCGAACGTCCGGCTCCGCTCGCTCATCCGCTGGGTCAAGGCGTCCATGAAGCGCATGGATCTCCTCATTCTCTCGAGGCTTCGCCAATTCGCCAAGGACGAGCGGACCCTCCGCATAGAGGGAAGGAACGGTCAAGAGGAGTTCGTCAGCGTCAATCCCGTGACGGACATCGGTCCTTCAGGGGAAGCCTCCCAGGACGAGACCTTCCCCGAGAACGCCGAATTCGACGTCGAATTCAACAAGGAAATTCCCGGGGGCAGGCAGGCCCGGATCGAGTTGGCCCTCACGCTGGCTGGCACGCCCGCGGAAGACGGCCTTCCTATGGTCGATCGCCAGAAGGTCCTCGAGGAGGCCGAGTACGAAGACGCCCCCGAGATCATGGAGCGCATGGCCCGGGCGGGACAGGCTCAGTCGGACGCCCAAGCGGCGGCGGAAGCGGCCAAAGCGGGCCAGCCTCCCCCTCAAGCGTCTCCTCAAGAACAAGACCCCTCGGCGGCGGTGATGGATCTCTTCGCGGCCTTGGATCAAGGAGGGCAAGCGGCATGATCGACGAGCCCGTCGTGATAGCGGAAAAGGCGGCGTCCTACACCCGCGAGGAACTGACCGAGCTCGTGGCCAGGATCCTCTACAAGGCCAAGTTTCCCTTGAGGAAATGGGGTCACGTCAAGACCCACGCCCACAGGGGTTTCATCGAGCGCGCCAAGCGCGCGTTGGTGCTCATCGAACGTGAAGATGCCCGGGGCAACGATCCCCAGGCGGCTATTTTTTCAAGCTAGAGGAGGACGGCAATGGCGACGTGGAGAAAGGCGGGGTACGGAGGGACGGAGTCGAAGTCCGGAGGCGGGAAGTTCGAGGCCGCCGGGTCCAAGGGCAATCGCGGGATTCCCGCGGGGACGAGCGCGCCCAAGGCATCGACGGCCCGGGGTCTCGACGTCCCCGGCAAGAAGGGCGACAAGGGCGTGACGGTGCCGTCGGGGTTCAAAAGCGCCAAGGCCCCTTTGAGCGAGTAGCCTATGGGATTTGGAAAAGTCTTCAAAAGCGCCCTCAAGAGAACCGTTCTCGCCGGTCGTGCCGTAAAGGCGCGCGAGAAGAAGAAACGTAAGGCTCCATGGGGCCCCTCGCCTGAGGAGACAGCGGAGACCAATCGCGCCAAAGCGGCGCGGCGCTTTATCCAGCGCCCCATGACTCGGCAAGCGGGCGCCGGTCAAGTGAGCTACATCGGCGAGTTTGAAGAGAAAGAGTGGGATTAGGGCGGAGGATTAGCGTATGGCGCTTGTCAGGGCGGGAGATCGGAACAAACTCGACACCCTCAGGGCTCAGGCGTCGCGCGCCTCCCAAGCGGGGTATGGCGGCGGCGGCCGGAAGGACGAAGCCCGGCGCGCGGGCGCCCGGGAGCACCGGGCCGTTCAAGCCGAGCGGATGGAGCGCAGGGACGACCCCGACGACCCCTCTCAGCTCGAGGCGTGGTCGACCGGCTCGGGGACGAGGACCCGAAACGCCCAACAGCGTGCCCGCTCGAGGGCCGCGCAAGCCTACGCGGGGGGCGGGGCTTCCAAGCGATCGGGCTCGTTTCCGAAGTCTTGGCACTCGGGAGGGGGCGTCTTTTCGACGTTCTAGCGAATGAAGATACGACCGCGTCCTAGGGTGGAGGGCCAGAGAAATCCAGCCCTCAATCCCGCTCCCAAGAAGCCGGTCCTTGAGGACATGGCGCGCGAGGGCGCCGTGGTCCCTCAAGGGTTGTCCCATCGGGCGATGGCCGCCCGGAGAATGCAAAGAGGAGGACGTTAGATGGAGCACGGAAAGCCTGAGAAGCACAAGACGGGCTACACCGAAGGCGTCGCGTACGCCAAGGGGGATGGGACGTATCTGCCCTTCAAGTCCTCGAATAAGGACATGGGCCGAAAGCAGAAGTTCAGATCACTAGCCGCCCGCAGGGTGGCGAGGGGAGGGAAATAGCCATGCCGCTTTCAAGGATGCTGGCGAGATCCAAGGCCGCTCGGTCGATGATGGGCGGGGCCCCCGCCCCCGAAGAGATGCCTCCCGAGGAGGAAGGCCCGCCCCTTCCCCCAGAGCTTGGCCCCGAGCCCCAAGGCCCCGCGGCGGAGTCCGTCCCCGCGGAGGATCTCGAGGGCGCCCTCGCGGGCGTCGAGGCGTCGATCGAGGGCTTGGACCCCGAAAAGGCCGAAGAGGTCAGGATGCACCTCAACGCCATCCGGGAGCTCGTGGCTTCCGGCGGCGAGCAGGCGCCGCCCGAGGGCGCGCCTCCTCCGGGCGAGGAGCCCCCTCCCCCACCGGGGCCTGAGGGGCAGTCCGCCCTTGGAGGGATGATCTAATGGCCGTCGATGCCGCTCTCATCAAGGCGGGCGTGAGGGTCAAGACTCGTGACGGCCGCGAAGGGACCGTCAAGGGGTCCTACATGAGTTCGGAGGGGATCGTCCTCACGGTCCAATGCGGGGGCAATCCTATCGTGTGCGACAACGTGCCTTTCGGGGATGTGGTCGCGGTCGTTTCTGACAAGAGTTAAGGGGGGAACGCGAAATGAGCCTGAGCGTTGGAGACTGCAAGGTCGGGACCATCGTGGATCATCGCTGGGCGATCGACCCCACCAAGCGGGGTCACGCCAAGACGTCCCTGAGAGACATGTGCCGACGCGGGATCGTCATGAGCGTGGACGGCGCCGGGACCGATTCGGTGAGCAACCTCATGGTGCTGTTCAAGGTTGGCGGTAAGCCCGCCCCTGTCCCCCCGGCCGAGCTGGACCGGGTGTTTCCGGCCTCGCATCGGCAGGCCCGGGAAGCCTACCGGCGAATCACGGGCGCCCCCAAGAACGTGGGGGCGACGTTCGTTCAGAAGAAGACCGTTGCTCGCCAGAGGGTGGTGGACGAGTTGGCCCTGACGGGCTCGCGGAAAGAAGGCCCCGTGCTCCCGAGCGCCGAGGAGACCGAGGAATCCGATCGGATCGTCGGCATGGATCTGGAAGATAGCGGGGCGTAGTTTAGCCCCGGCCCCAGGGGGGTAGCTCCCTCCGGGCTTATCGGCAAGCAAAAGGCGGTACTGGTCGACCAGCCGGTGCCGCCTTTTTGTTTGTCCCCTGAAAACTTGCGTTGACCGGCGCGGCGGTCATGTAAATCCGCGCGTGAAGTCCCTGTTCATGAGAAAAGGGGAAAACCAGTGGGTCCCAACCAAGGCGCGGGAAGCCCCGCCGATGACAGCCTTGACGTCCTGGGCATCCTGTCGGGCACGTCCGATCCGTCGGAACCGGCCCCTGACGGCGCCCAACAGACGTCCGAGGCCGAAGGCGGCATGGGCTCCCAAGACCCGGCGGCTCCACAGAGCTTCAAGTGGGGCGGGCGCGAGTACAAAACCCGGCAGGAGGCCGAGAAGGCCACCAACAGCCTGTACGGGAAGTACAGCGAATCCCAATCCGTCTTGAAGCAGGTCAGGGCGGCGCTCCGCGATCCCGAAACCCTGTCTCGCCTGGTGAGGGACCCCGAATGGGCCCCCATCCTGGCCAAGATGGGCATTCAGGAAGCGGAAGACGCCATCCGAGAGGAAGAGGCAAGGGAAGCGGAGGAGGAAGGCGAAGTCACCCCGGAGAGCCTCAGGGATCAAATCCTGACGGACCGGGAACTCCTGGCCCTGGAGAGAGAGGAATGGCATTTCGAGCGCAGGCTCGGCCGTCCGGTCACCGACGAAGAGCGTCGAGCCGTGGGGCGGATCATCGAGCGCGCGTCGAATCTCACTTTCTCGGAGGCTTGGAAACTCGCCTTTCACGACAAGATGCTGAAGGATCTCCACTCCCGGCACAAGGCCGAAGCGGACAAGGCCAAGCGTCCCCGTCCGAGCCCGATCCCCTCGTTCGTCCCCGGAGTGAAGCTCGATCTCAAAAAGCCCGTGCAGGACATGACGTCCGCCGAGGCCCGCGAGGCCATGCGGAACTCCGACGAGTTCAAGAAGCTCATGAGCAGGGAGTAACCCCGAAAGAAGAAGGCAGATAGACCATGGCTTTCAACCGGACTTTTCTTGAGTCCGTGACGCAGAAGCACATCGTGCCTCGCGTCGCGGATGCGGTTTTCAAGGGATGTCCGCTCGCGTACTACCTGCGCGAAAACCACACCATCAAGCTGGCGGGTGGACGGAACATCGTCCTTCCCATCATCCTGAAGGAGGCGAACGCCCAGTGGTACGACACAGTGGACGTCGCGGATCTCGAGGTCGTGGAGCCCGAGAACTCCGCCCAATTCGACTGGAAGTGGCTCCGCGTGATGTTCACCATCCCGGAGACGGATCTCGACAAGAACGGCGGAGAGGACGGCGTCATCAACATCCTCGAGGCGCGCAAGGAGTGGGCCGAGCTCACCTTGATCGAGAACCTGTCGGACGGCCTGTACGGGACGAACTCGTCCAACGCCAAGCAGATGGACGGGCTCCAAAACCTGTTCGGCGCGACCGGCACGGCCTACGGCGACCTCACGGACACCGACTTCTCGAGCCCGGCGGCGTGGCTCACGGAGGACATCGCTCCCCTCACGGCCAACACGCTCGACGAGGAAGAGATGCGCCGGATGCGCGGCAAGGTGACCCGGGGGGCGTCGAAGCCCAACCTCGGCACCTGCGCGTTCCCGACCTACAACACGATCTGGCGGCTCGCCCAGAACGATCAGCGTTTCGGGCAGGAGAAGCTCGCCAACATCGGGTTCGACCACGTGATCTTCGAAGGGATGCCGATCGTTCCCGACGAGCACGCGGCCGGTAGCGGGTACGGCTCGACCGACAACGTCCTTTACTTCCTGAACATGGACTATCTCCAGTTCTTCGTTCACGAAAACAAGGCGTTCGCGGCGAGAGTTTTCGACCCGATTCCGCAACAGAACGTCTGGATCGGTGGCGTTTACTTGGGGGCGAATCTGACGACCAACAATCGGCGGATGCACGCCTTCATCAACGACATCAACCCCAGCCTGTAGCGGACGGTGGTTTGTGTGTGCTTTTTGTTTCTGGCGGGAACCGGCGGCCTCGTGCCGTCCGCGCGCCCCGCGTGAGGAGGTTATTTAGATGGGAGTTACCGCATTTCCGGTAGTGAGCGGCGCTCAAGTGGTGGCCGGGGGAGACTCCACCGCCAAGCATGAGCCCGGGACGATCCTGGCCTATCGGTCCGTGACGGATCAGTGGGCGCTCGTCCAGTATCTCCAGGCGGCCAACACGGGTTTCTCGCAAGGTGAGGTGGCCGTGACCAACTTCGCCACGCTCAAGCAATACAGCGTGAAGCCCACTGGGACGGCGGACCTCGGCGCCCCCATGGTGGGGATCGCCGTGGCGACGATCGCCAGTCAGAAGTTCGGGTACTTCGCCATTCAAGGCTACGTGGAAAAGGCGGACCTTTCCCAGACGGCCGCGAGCGGCGAGTATCTTTCGGTTTCCGGCTCGACGGCGGGCAAGCTCACCTCGGACAGGTCCAGCGCGTTCAATTCCGGCACCCAGGGGAACGCTTCGGCGTTCGTGGTTGTCGCCATTGCTCGCACGGCCTTCGCCACCGGTGTAGGGTCTATTTCGATCTGTGGATGCTGGGGAGCTTAACGAGGAGGCTGACATGGCTGAATTGGAAGGCTATCCGGTTCTCTACGATACCCAAGTGACCACCACGGGCACCGCGGCGGCCTATCAACCGGGAGCGGTCTTTGTCCACCGTTCCGGCACCGGACGGTCCCAGTGGGCCCTGGCAAAGTACGTTCGCTTGAACAACGACGGGTGTTCGAAGGGCGAGGCTTTGCTCGCGGACGTGGGCACCGCGGTGTCCTACGGGGTCAAGACGTGTTCCACGACGGAAGGCAGGCAGGGCGGATTTTTCCGAGGATTCGCGGCCGCCACCATCGCCTCCAACGCGTACGGGTTCATGATCTTTTCGGGCTACTGCGAAACGGTGGACCTTTCGCACACGGCCGCTTCGGGAGAGGCTCTTTGCCTGTCCGGTTCGACGGCAGGGAAGGTCACTCCGGACGGCGCCTCGAGCACCATGAACGCGACGCTTGGCACGTCGGTGTTTGCCACGGCCGTTTCTCCGGTCGCGATCGCGCGCACCGCCATCGCCACGGGGACCGGCTCTTGTCAGATCATCGGCGTGTGGGGTTAGACGTGTCTCGAACGGGTAGGGTCCTCGCGGGTGGGGGCCCTACCCTTCCCTTTTGGAGGGTAAAGGCGTGTACATCGTAAACAAGGACCGGCAGCACCACAAAGTACAGCACAAGCACCACCAGTTCGCCACGGGCGCGGCGGCCACGACGCTCGTCACCGCCCTCGGGACCGGCTTTGCCATCGTGCCCATCTATTGGCGTCTCTCGGCCTCCGCGCTGGGCACGGTGCTCCTCGAGAACGGCTCCGGGGGGGCGTCCATCATGCGGACGAGCGCGCTCGTCAACCACGAGGAACAGGCAAGCCCCTGGTGGGGCCTCACCGAGGTGAGCGCCGCCACGGCCATCGAGATCACCAAGGCCACCGGGATCGGCGCCGGGGAGTTCGATCTCTGGTACATCATCGTCCGCATGGGTGCGGGTGACGGCGGGAATACGCAGTAATGGCTACCGTAGGGTCCCTTTCGACCACCATCCGCAAGATGGTCGGCGATCCCGACCGGGATTGGCTGGACGAAAACACCGCGTTTGACTTCATCAACCGCTCCCAAAGGCGGTTTTGCCATAAGGTCCTGCCGCTCGACGAGTTCGAGGACTACACGATCACGGCGAAGAAGGTCAGGTACGACCTGCCCACGAACACGATCATTCCCGTCTACGTCCATTGGTTTCAGTCCCGGACCCAGAAGCTCGAATACACTCCGCCCGACGTCTGGGCGCAGGTGGTGGAGGCGCATCCGAACGCGTCGGGCATCCCGGAACGCTACACGGTGCTTCGGAGGCAGTTGACCGTGGGGCCTCAGACGCCCCAGACGGCCTCTAAGAATACCACGGCTTCGGGGGCGATGAGCTCGACCACGGCGACGCTCGATCTTGTGGCCGCGAGCGGGACGTTCCGATCTAAAGGCTGGGTCAAGATCGACAGCGAGATCATCGAATATACCGGCGTGGCCACCACGACGCTCACGGGGGCGACCCGGGGGGTGCACGGAACGAGCGGCGCCTCTCACGCCTCGGGTACGACCTTGACCGAGATCGACATGCAGATGCTCCACCGGAAGACCCCGACGATCATCACGGCCTCGGGGGATACTCCTGAGATCCCGGCGGCCTTTCACGACTATCTTGAAAAGTACGCCGTCTATCTCGCGTGGCTGGCCAATGGGGAGACCCAGAAGGCCCAGGCGGCGCTTCAGGAGTTCATGGAGTACGAGAATTCCGCCGTCAAAACCGTCGGCCGCCGCGCACAGGACGGGCTCCTCCACATCCAGGAGAAGCGCCGGAGAGGGCGCTGGTAGCGGCCCATGGGCGACATCAAGAGGGAAGGCTCGGACGATCTCACCGGGGGCGAGGTCACGTCGGCTCCGCCCAACATGGTCGGGACGGGCGAAGCGGTAGACTCTCAGAATCTTGATCCTCGGGACCTCCGGGGAGCGACCACCCGTGACGGTCGCGGCCAGCAGGGCGTGAATAACGGCTCGGACGTCGCCGTCGACGGGCTCCGGTTCTGGAAACGGGACAACGGGACGGACTTCCTGATCGCCCGTTTGGCGACGACTTTCTACGACGTCTCGGCCGCCGCTTGGGCCTCCATCGGGATCGGCGGGACGAGCGGAGAGATTTTCCGGGCCGCCCCCTTGAACGACATCCTGGCGATCGTCGTAGACGGCCTGGCTCCCCAGAAGTTCAGCGGAAGCACCCTTTCGGCCCTCGGCGGCTCTCCCCCCTCGGAGTCGAAATATGCCGTCGCCCATATGTCGAAGCTCTGGCTGGCGGGGGACGACGCCAACCCTCAGAAAAAGAGCTTTAGCGCCTCTAATAACCCGGAGAACTTCACGGCCGCCAACGACGCCGGATCGATCACCACTCAAGACGGCGGCGGAGACACCATCCAGGGGCTTGCCACCAATCGAAAGGCCCTCCTGACGTTCTACCGATCCTACACGGACGTCCTGACGGGGGATTCCATCGCCAACTATCGAGAGGAGCGCCTGACGGATCGCGGCCTCGTGTCCAAGACCGGCTACGCCTCGGCGGGCGAGGTGGTCTTCTTCGCCTCCGACGACGCCATCTACATGGTGGCTGGCACGCGCGTCAGCGATTTGAGCACCCTGAAATTTCGTCAGACGTACAAGGACATCTCGGACAAGTCGAAAGTCTCCCTGGGCGTGAAGGGGGATCTCCTCCTCGTGGTGGACTACGGGGCCGACAAGGCGTATGCGTGCGCCTACAAGTACAACCGGTGGGCCACCTGGACGGGCGGGATCTGGAAGACCATGGACACCGGGAACGACCAGACCCTCTATGCCGGGGTGGACGGCGGATCCACCACCCAGGTCTGGAAGCTCGATACGGGCTCGCTCGACGGCACCGCGACGGTTGCGGCCTATTGGCGCATCCCCAACCTTGGATTCGGCTGGCCGGATGCCCCGAAGAGCCTCCACCGGATCAAGCTCCACGCGAAGCCCGGCCTCGGGACGACGACGATCACGTACTACAAAAACGGCGTGTCGACGGGATCGACTACCGACGTGACCTTCGCGGCCACGGGGGATCACGATTGGGTGGCCCGCAAGGGTCAGTCCGCCATCCGGGGCCACTACTTGGGATTCAAGTTCGCCTGGAACGGCCCAGGGACGCTCTACGGCTGGGCGGCGTACGCCCAGATTCTTTCCGAAGGCGGGCAAGTGCCCGCGGAGGATTAGGCTGTGGGACTTTTCACGGAAGGCTTTTTTAAGAGAAGCAGCAGCGGACGTCGCCTGGCGAAACGCGAGTATGAGTTTCAAAAGGATCAAGCTCGCCACGCGCAACAGAGCGCCCAGGCAGCCCTGGAACTCCACAAGACCGAGAGTTTCCGCAACAGGGCGCTTCTTTCCCAAAGCCTCTATGGCAGGGGTCTCGGAAAATCCTCGATCGCCGATCAGGATATGGCTCGGCTCATCAAGGTTCAATGGGCCCAGCGGGATTCCATCAAGCGTCAGCGTGAAATGGCTCGGAAAGGCTACAGCCTGATCAAGTTTCGGAAGACCCACGCCCAACGCCAAGCGTGGGCGGAGACGCTCGATGCGGTGGTCGGAATCGCCGGAAACATCCTGTCTTACACCGGCCGCCGATCTACACAGGAGCCCGCCTCTACTGGTGGCGCTGGCATGTATGGGACCGGGGGCGGTGGTGGCGGTTTCGCGCAACCCCCAATGTATTGATTCTGTGATAGGCTGAGATATGGGCTACTTTGACTTTCTCGAAACGTCTCCGCACGAGGAGGCCCAGCCGGGCTGGAAATCCTACGGCAGCCTGACGCCGAAGAAAAAGCGGCTGGGCCCAGAGCCAGGGATCGAACCAGCCGCCTCTCCGCGTCCGACTCCAGACACGTCTTTCGATGTGCCGGGGCCCGGAGAGCTCGCCGTCTCAACCACGGACCGCGCCTCTCTCGGAAAGCCTCCCGGCGGGAAGTCTACGGCTCTGTCCGTTTCTAAATCTCACGCCATCGTTGCGAACGCATGGACGGACGCTATCAAGGCCCTCGAGCGTGTCAGCGAAGAGGCGGAAGGTTACGGGGCTACTGCGGGTCCGCACGTTGATACCGCACGAGGGCTGACGCTAAGGGAAAACCTCGGCGACCTCCGATCCACGCTCAAAAACGCGATTCGCCGACAGCGGCCCGGGAAGACACCCAAAGAAACAACGGCTCTCAGCCCCGGGGAATTGGCCTCCGATCTTGAGGTTTTGGGCGGACGGTTCCCTGCTCAGCTTTCTGTGCCGCTCTTTGATGCGGCCAAGAGGCTCCGCACCGCACAAGTACATCAATCGGAACTCGAACAGATGCGCGAGTTCGGAGGGAAACTCGCCGCGACCCCGACCGAACGTGCCGCTAGCAAGGCGTCTGTGGAGAAGCAACTCCGCGAGCACGAGTTGGAGATAGAGCGGTCCGGTCCTTTGAGGGCAAGAGAGCTTGCCGAGCGTGGGGAATTCCTCAAGCGAGGCTTGGCGAGCTATGAGGCTGCGGAAGGCGCGGAAGCCGCCGCCTCTCAGCCTCCTCCGGACCGCGCCGTAGACGATCCCGGCGCGGCTGCTCGAGGCGCGGGCGTGGGCGACAGGGATCTTGCAATCGCCTACGGACAACTGTTTGAGGGCCTTGGCCGAATGTATCCCGGTCTGGACCTCGCCGCCTCCATCAACTGGCGGGCGGGCGTGGGGCAGATGGCCAAGAACGATGAGGAATTCGGCAACCTCATGATGGAGTGGCATACTACTCGAGGTGGCTTCAGGGGGATGGCGGGTGCGCAAGAGGCCCCGGCCGCCCCCGAGGGTGGAGGGAGATCCTACGAGGGCCAGCAAGCGGACATCCTCACTGCGGAACATAGAGCCAACGAGGCGGCGCGGACGCAAGCCTGGAGGGACCTCGCCGACGCTCAACCGCTCCAGAATTGGGGGGCGGTGTTGGCGTTTGTCCTCCTGTCAATCGTGCTCCAGAACCCCGAGGCCGCTTTTACGGTCTTCTCCAATGCCCAGGAGCGGAAACGCCTCGAGCGGTGGCTGCAAGACCTCGACCGCAAGGCCGGGGAAATCCACCGCGAGAGGATCGCTGAAGAGGATCGGAGAGGCCGAGCCCGGCAGGAGGCCAACAGGATCAGGCTGCACAAGGAAGATATGGAGGAGAGTTTCCGCCAACAGGTATTCCTAAAGACCATCACCGCGGCCCGCGCCCCGAAAGATGCGGACGAGCAGGACAAAGTCCTCCTGGGCAAGCTCGAAAGGGCTTACGCGGGGGCCCATCACGAGTATGAAGACGCCCGGCATAGGCTGGAAAGCGCCTCAGACCCCATGAAGGATACCTACGGCTTTCGCGGCGACGAGGCGAAGCTCGCCAAGTTCAGGACGGACCAGATCAAATTGATGAACGAGGCGGAGAAAAAGAAGCGTGCTTTGAGAGACGACATCGGAAGGATCTCCGGCGTCGATGAACTCCTTGAGGCGGCGGTAGGGGGAGAGTAGTGCCTCAAGACGACGCTCTCGAGCGCGCGAAACGGAAGCTGGCCGCTGGACCCAAGGTCCCGCGTGCCCCCGAGGGGGGCTCTTCCGGCGACATTCCCCTCCCCGGGCCTCCTCCGCCACCCCCTGAAAAGTCGATCTCACCGCTCGGCTTCGCCGAGAACGTCCTCAACGACGGATTCGAACTCCTCAAGGGGCTGTACTCGATCATCCCCAGCACCTACAGGGCGGGAAAGTACATCGCCGAAAACCTCTCCGATCTCCCCCAGGCCAAAATCGGGAAGGCCATCAAGGGGGTCGTCTCCGAAACGCTTGAAGCGGCGGCGGAGCCTTACACGACGCACGGGTTGGCGGTCGGCTATCACAGGCCCGTCACGCTGCTCCTGGATGCCTTTACGCTCGCCACCTTGGGCGCGGGCAGCGTAGCCAAGGGAGCCTCCATCGCCAAGGCCGCCGCAAGGCCCGGGTCCGCCCTGGCGCTCAAGGCCGCGAAGCTGGAAAAAGCCGCAAAGACCCTCCAGCGCCTCCCCGGCAAGCTCGTTGAATCGGGCGTGACCAAGGCCGTTCGCGCCGCGACGGGGGGCAAGTGGGACCTCGCCAAGCGCAAGGCGTGGGTCACCGTGAAGAGGGAGATCCAAGGGGACGAGGGCAAGTTTTTACGCGAGGACGTAGAGGCCGTGGGCAAGAAAGTCCTCGCCCTCGATACCCCGGAGAGCGCCCTTTTTCACAAGGCCCGCGTCTTCGGAGGTGACGCCGAATTCGGGGTCCCCCTCGAGACCCTCCGGGCCAACCCCAAGGTCGTCCAAGCCCTCGTGGCCTACCGGAGGCTCGTGAAACAGGTCCACGAGCCGGGGCTTGCGCGGCGCAACCTCTTGACCCCGGCACAGGCCGAGCACGCCTTGGCCAAGAAATTCGCCGCCGAGGCGTATGGGGATATCTCCCCGAAGTCCGTCGCGCTCGCGGCCCAGAAGATCCAAGCCTTGAAGGGCAAGGGGAAGCTCCAGCCCACTTGGGGGCCCGCCATCTTCAAGGGCGAGGCCAGCGCGTTCTCCATCGTCGACGACATGGTCCAGGGGGTGCGCTCGACCCGCGCCGGGAGGGTGGGGCGCTTGGAGGAGTTCAAGGGCGCCGCCGGGGCGGAGGCTGACCCGCGCAAATACGTCCCCATCGCCCTCAAGGCTTACAGAAGGCACGAGGCCAAACTCAGACTTTTTGAGCGCACCTTGGAGGAGCCCGGCCTCATCGCCGCCCGCGGACCCGGCGGAGAAAGCTTCGCTTCCGACCTCAGTCGCGTGGAAACCGGGACGTTTGCGAAGTATTTCCAAGACAAGATCCGCGCCCAAGCCGCCAGCCACGTGACCGATCCGACAATCCGGCGGCTCCTCCGGTGGGAATACGTCCATACAGAGAGCGGCCTCATCAGGCTTTACGACCGATTTCTTAGCCTCTTCCGGGCCTCCGCCACCGTTGCCAACCCCGCGTGGTATACCGGGAACGCCGTGGGCGATGCCGTCCTTGGGACTATGGCTGGCGCGAACCTCAAGCTGGGGAAGAAGTTCCGCGAAGCCATGCCCCCAGAAGTCCTCCAGAGGTCGGCCGGGATCGGCGGCCCCGACTGGATGCCCCCCAAGGCTCAAGCGGTCCTCGAAACCGCCTACGAAATCGGCGGCGCGGCTGACGAGGCATGGCGGGCGGGGGTGATCGCCAAGGGGGCACGGGACGATTTCGTTGCGGCGGGCCTCAAGTTCGAGGCTTCCGAGGAGGGATTCGGGGAAGCCCTCCGGGCCACCCAAGACTACGGCAAGATCCAAGTGGAAATGCGGCTCCTCGAGGAGGCCGTCGCCCGCAAGTCCCCCACGCTCCGAAAGAAGGATCTCGAGGTCGTTCAGGTCAAGCGGGCGCAGGAAAAAGCGGCCGTCCGCGTCGCCGCCATCGAGCGGGACATCAGCGAGGCGGAGCGGCGGACGGGCGGCGTCTCGCGCATGAGTCGCGTCTCCGATGAAATGGACCGTCTCAGGGACGTGGGGACGCACCTCGACCGACTCTACCGGGAAGCCAAAGCGGGCAGCACCCGCGCCCTCACCGCATCCGAGGAGGGTCTCATCATTTCGCTCATGGGGCCCGAAACGGTTCCCCTCCCCGCGAAAGCCGGAAGGCTGACCCTGGAGGAGGCGCAAGCCCGCGCCGGAAGCGCCCTCATCTCCCCGGAATTCGGGCTTGTCGGACGCCCCGGCGTGTCGAGGTCGAAAGAGCTAGCCGCCCAGGCCGGGACCCTCAAGGGGGCCATCCGCGGGCTCCGCACGAAATACGAGTCCCTTCGGCAGGAGGGCCTCCAGATCGGCCGACGCGGCCCACAATCGTCCATGAATAAGATTCTCGCCGAAGCGCGGATTGAACTGGACACCGCAAAACAAAGGGTCAGAAACGTCGAAGCTCTGCGGGACGATATTTTGGCCGACCTCGTGGACGACCACGTGAGGGCCGGACACTTGGAGGCCAAGCTCCCCGGCCTCCGCGAAAAGGTCGCCATCATCAGGAAGCACGTAGACCGCTCCAACGCCTTTTTCGGGGAATACCTTGGCCTCGACGGATTCGAGCAGAACGTCATGCGTCGTATCGTGCCCTTTTACCCGTGGATGAAGGCCATGACGATGCTGGCCTACCGGCTGCCTTTCATCGCCCCGGTTAGGTCCTTCATGTGGCACCGCTACGCCATGACGGTAATGAGTCTGACGGAGGACCCGGACCTTCCCGAGTACGCCCGGGATCACGTTCCCATTCTTGCCCGCGAGGACGGCTCGATCGTGTGGTTCCCCTTGGGGCGCTTCAGCCCGTTCGGCGGAACCCGGGTGCGGCAGGTCGGCGGCCTCCCTATCCCCAACATGTTCATGGTTCCCGAGGTAAATCCGGCCGCAGGGTTTCTCTTCAGCATGTTCGGCGGAGAAACCATCTGGGACACAGGGACCTTGCCCTACGGATCGCGCGCGGTGACCATCGCCACGGGAGAGCGTTACGAGCACACGGGCGACGGGGCTTGGAGGGAGACGTCCAAGAGCCCGCCCATCATCTCAGAGCTCGCGCATCTCTTCCCGACCGTCAACTACCTCGAGAGCATCTTCGCGCCCTCCACCAAGAACCGCTACGACTGGCTGGGTGTGCCTCGGCCGCACCTTAACCCGGACGGGTCGATCAAATACCCCACCGAGTGGTGGCAGCGGCTCGGCAACGCGGCGGGGATCAAGTTCCAGACGCGCACCCGGGAGTCTTGGAAGCGCGGGCAGGAGATCGAGGAGCGGAAGGTCCTGGCTGGCCTCAGGAAGCAATTCTACAAGGCCCAGACCCCCGACGAACGAAACGGCATCCGCGAGACGATCCGGGACTTCATGCAAGAGAAAAGTGCGGGCACGTTGAGGATAGCAGCGAAGTGATGCGAGTTGAGGAGTAAGGCTTATGCCTGAAGGAAGTCAACCTAATTTCCTGGTTCCCAAGGGATTCTTCCTGACCGACGACGAGCAGCGGGGGATCTCCCGAGGGCTCGGCCTCCCGGCCACCTATGACGAGGCTTCGGAATATCGGACGATGCTCGACGAGGCGGTGGCGGGGGGATACGTCATCTTGTCGGCCGACGCCCCCAACATCGTCTCCCCGCTCACGACCAAGGGGGATATTTTCACCCGGGACTCGAACGCCAGCGCGCGCCAGGCCGTGGGATCGAACTATCAGGCCCTCCTGGCCGACAGCGCGGCGACTACGGGGCTTGCGTGGTCGGCTACTTGGTGGCGCCCCAACCCCCAGCGGCGAATCATGGTGTGGCAAGCGGGGAGCGGCCTCACGCTTGCTTACTACGGCTCGGCGACGCCCAGCCAGACGGGCACGTCCGGGACCGCGTACAACGCGGACGGAGGCTTCCTCAGCACCGCAACGGCGGCGACAAGCGGCCAGTCTGCGGGGTGGACGGGCGTCGGAGGGCAGTATCTCCAAACCCAAGGGGGCGGATGGGTGACGTGCCGCTTCAGGACGGGCGCGAGCGTCGCCAGCGTGCGTTACTGGATCGGGATGTCCAGCGGAAACCCCGACGCCTCCGACGATCCCGCGGTCCACATGGCGGCCTTTCGGTTTTCGACCACGACGGACTCCTTCTGGACGATGGTCACCAACGACGGAGGGGTCACGCCGACTACTTCGGCGTCCACGACGGGAATCGCCGCCGACACGGCCTATCAGTTCGACATCGATCTCACGTCTTCCAGCCAAGCGGTCTTCTACATCAACGGCGTGAGCGCCGGGACGCTCACGACGGACCTCCCGGGCTCGACGACGTATATCGACCCGATCATGCACGCGATAACCAAGGAAAACGTCGCCAAGTCGATCCTTCTGGGGACGATGCATCTTTCAGCGAAGTAGGTGGCCTATGGCAGAGAACGGCGAGAGGCGCGTGTACGAAAAGGTCGCGCACCTTGGTTTGGCGGCCATCGGGACGCTCCTAGTACTCCTCTGGGGAATACTTTGGAGCACCGTTACGGGACACACCGAGCAGATTACCACCGTCCAGGCGGATGCCAAGGTGCTCTACGTGGAATTGAAAAATATCGCGGATCAGTTGACTCGGATCGAAAAGGCCCTGGAGAGGAGGTAGGAGATGCGGTACGGTTTGGTCGCGTTGGTCCTGGGGATGGCGTGTCTGGCGGGGTGCGGGCTCTTTGCCGACGGGCTCCGAGACGGGGCCGTGGCGGCCGCGACGGATCAGCCCGTCAGCCCCTCCCTACCGGCGGGTAGCGGATGGCTCGATTGGCTCCTCTACGCGGGGGCCACGGCGCTGGGCTACGGCGGGGTCGCTACCCTCCGGGGCTATATCCGTGCCAAGCAAGAGGAAAAATAAGCGGGACAAATAGTACCCCCGGGCGGGTGCGTTGTGTAGGGTGGATGGGGGGAGGTATCGTTTTCCCACTCTCGCAGCATGGACCCCCCGCCACTTCCCCGCCGGGGGGTAATTATTGAATTAGGCGACGAGGTGCACGTTGTATACTTGGAGCTGTCGGACGGCTACCTGATTTGCACGGTATTCCATAATGGCTAACGTAGCTATGGGTTCATTGACGGTCCAATGGGATCTCCGAATCCCGGCGCTCTACGTCTACCTGCAAGATCCGACTCATTTCCGCGCCGCACGGTCGAAAAAAGTGGGAGAAGGAGTAGTCATCGATTTCGACACTCGGGGAAGGCCCATAGGGGTCGAGATGCTTGGTAAGGGCAGCCTCGACGTTGTGCTCAAACAGATCGTACAAAAATATCACGTCCCGCAGCTCAGGCAGCTGGAGTCACGGCGTGATCTCCTGCGCAGGCTCCTTGCAGAGTCTCCAGCGTAGGAACCGCACCTCGCGTAGCTTCAAGTAGGTTTATCATGTCTCTACCTCCATAACTCCGGCCCATCCGGCCCAATTCACTTCTGGACGCGCCAGAGCCCTCAGAATGGGCCGGTTTCGTGGTCCGGTTTCCCGGCCCACCCAGGATTTCCGGCCCACGCTTCCGGCCCATTTCACGCTCTCTGAAGGCCCTCCGGCCCGGATTGGTCCGGTTGGGCCGGTTCCGTACAGGGGGAGACGCTATCCCTGTGGAGGGCCAGCACGCCGCGCCGGACGTCGCCTATTGTCCGCCGTACTTCGAACCGCAGCTCGTCGCCTCGCTTCTCGATCGAAAGGCGCTAGGCGTCAGCGGCTTGCGCACTGAAATCCGCGACATAGGAAAAGCCGTGTACTTCCGTGTGCTCCCGTGTGCTGCCGTGTGCTGCCGTTTGAGCTTTTGAGGGTAGGCTCTGCAACGGGAGCAACGGGGTATTGCCACTTCTCTTCTCCTGTCGTCCTTTCTCTCTCCCTCCCTCTCTCCCTCCTTTTCTCCCTCGCGTGACGGTAGGTAGAGTGGGTAGAACCCGTTGCTCCCGTTGCATACGGTGCGCATCATTGTCGCGTCCTGTTGCATACGGTGCGCATCATTGTCGCGTCCTGACGCGTCCTGTCGCTTGTTACCCATTTCCCCGCCGGGGGGTAATTATTGCTAAAAGGCAAGCCCTTAGGCTCGAGAACGTTGTAATTGGCGCTCTAGAAGGCCCCTAGAATGCCGCCATTAAGGGCGGACGAGCGGAAAGCTAGGGGGGGGCGCTCTCTGCGCCTTACGTGGCTAGAATCGCCTCCTAGAGGCTCCCAAGGTCAACGTATTCCGCCCCATCGATCTTCTGACCGTTCGGACAGGCATTGAGCGTCCTCTTTCCGTGCTTGGAAATGAGGATGCTGAAGAGGGAGGCGAAGCACTCGTAGGAGGGGCTGGAGCGCACCTCCATGGGGCCTCCGATGGCGAATCCCCCGCCTCCGAAGGGAGCCAGGACGCGGTGACACTCGGGATAGAACACCCCTCCCTTACCCGTACAGGGCACCCAGAGTTCCTCGGCGTGATAGGCGGCGTCCTTCTCGACGATCTCGGCGGGCCAGGAGGCGGGGGAGGTCCCTTCGGCGTGGCTCTTGGGGGCCGTGTAGGCGAGATCCACCCCCACCAGGATGAGGGGCTCGCACTCGAGAATCTGGGCGGCCAAGTTGAGCATGTGGTGGGCGACGGAGTTCCCGCCGTAGATCCAGTCGTCCCGGTCCATGAGCCGGGCGGATTCGATGTCCCAGAGGCAGACGCGGCGACCGGTCCATTTCTGGACGGTCGCGGGGGCGCAGACGGAGGCGAAGGCGAGGACCGTCTCCCCCACGTCCCCGAGATCGTCGAAGATCGCGCTATCCCAATCGAACATCTCGACCGAGACCGCATAGTCCACCCGGATGCCGTGTTGGCGGAGGAGCTTGTAGGATCGTCCCACCGAGAGGATGAGGTATTGGTCCTGCAATCTCTTGAGGTCGGGAAGGGCCCGCTCGAGGGACGGCCCGGCCGCGCAGAGGAGCGCGCCCTTGCCCCTCCCGGCGCCCCGGAGATCCCTTGCCTGAATCGCCGGATGGAGCGGACATCCCAGGGCATAGATCACGTTCTTGAAGAGGTTCTTGGTGGGATTGACGAGCGTCGTCAACACCTCCCCGCTCACGGTGTCGAAACGGGAGAGCTTGGTCACCTTACCGAAGACTTCCGCGAAGCGCCTGATACGATCGGCGGCGGGCTCTACGATGGCTACACCGTTGGAGCACTCCTCGCACTTCTCCCGGAGCGTCGTGTAGGTGCCCGCGCTCAGGTGCCCATCCGGGCACTTGTACCACCTCGGCCCCACGATCTGGGCGCCGAGCACGAGGTGGAGATGATCCATGAGCCAGTCCATGAGCTTGCCGTCGCCTTCCCAGAGGACCACTTCGTGTTTCCCTTTTTCGGCCTTGGCTTCCAGTTCGTCGGCGTCCTTCCGCGTTTCCACGAACGATACCATGTGCATTTCTGGAAACTTCTCATGGAGCTTGGTGCATCGCTCCATCGATCGATGGGGCTCCTCCTCGTCCGGGCGTCCCAGGTAGAACACGTAGTTGGGCTTGGGTATCCCCGGGCCGGGATCGGCGAGCGTCGCAATCGATGTCACGCTCACGGTTTGCCCTCCCCCAAGATGGTGTCCGCCCAGCATTCCGCCGCCATGGCGTGTACGGGCGGGGAAATGAGCGCGGCCTTTCCGTCCAAGGCATCGAGCAGGTTTCCGAGGGCCGCCGTCATGAAGACGGGCCTCCATTCCTCGAGATGATCGAGCTGGGGGGTCTCGGCGCCGGGGAAGATGCCGCTCTTGCCGGGCTTCCTGATCGCCAGCCATGCGCCCCCTTCGGTGAACTCGATTTTGGCTTTCTCGCAAACGATCTCGTATTCGGTCAGCATGTAGGCCGTTCCGTCGGTGGGGACGTAGTGGATTCGCTCCGGAGGGATGCGGCACCAGAGCGCCAGGTCCGTGAAGTGACACACCGTATGGACGTCCGCCTTGGCGTGGACCGTGAGAGAGAGGGGCTTGCCCCAGACGCCCCCGAGGAGATCCTTCACGACCCTTTGATGCATGGGCTCGAAGCGGCGGATGTAGTTCACCTGCAAGGTGAGTCCGACGCTGTACTCATAGGCGAGGACGCGCGTCCCCGAGGTGGCGAAGGGCTTTTCACACCAGACGCCGCGAACCCCGACCGCTTTGCACGTCTTCAGCACCCCCGCGCGCGCCTCCGGGGGAGTGCAGAGGGAGACGATGTCGGGCTTGACCTTCCAAAGCATTCGCTCATCGCTCTCCCAGAGGGCGGGCCCCGAGAAGTCGGGGTCCGAATAGCGTTCCTGTATCCAAGTGCGGCGGGACCGATCGGGATCGCAGATGCCGACCACTTCCACGCGGTCAGCGAGGGCCCGGTAGGCATCGAGATGGGTGTAGGGAAACGGGTGGGGCGGCCAGTTGTAGCCCACCCCGATCCGCCCGGCGCCGACGATGCAAGCGCGGTGTTTCATCTCCCCCATTCTCCCTCCAAGGCCGCCATCCGCAAGGTCGAATGGTACTTGCCGTGATAGAAGAGTTCATCCCGCAAGCGCCCCTCGATCCGATAGCCGCAATCGAGATAGCACTTGACCGCCCGCAGGTTGTCCTCCGACACCCCGAGCCATACCCGGTGGGCGTTGAGGCGCTCGAAGGCATAGCGCGTCAAGCTGGTAACGACTTCTTTACCAAGCCCCTTGCCTACGGCCTCTATGTCGAAGATGAGGAAGCGCGCCTCCCAGGAGCGGTAGATTTCTCGGTGGGAGTGAAGCCCGCAGGTGCCTACGAAGCTCTCTCCCAAGGACGTTTCGTAGGGCTCCAAGGTCCACACCCCAAAGAGCACGTCCCCGGCCTCTCGCTCTTTCTTCCACTGGGCCTTGACGTCGATAGCCCGGGCGGGGAAACTACCTGTGAACAAATGCTGGGTGGTAAGCCCCGACATGACCCCTTTCGTCCAGAGATTAGCCTCATAGTCGACCTCTTGGAGCACGCGGAGTTCGTACCCATCCCCCTTGATGAACGTCATGCCGTCGCCTCCCCCGTCTCTTTCCTGTACTTGGCGTTGAGCCTCCGCACCTGTGGATTTCGGTCCAAGTAGGCGATGATGGTTTGGAGGTCCCAGATGTCGCCCCCCATGGCGGCGAACACCGTTCGGACCATCGCCAGATCCTCGGGGTAGTCGACCGTCATGCGGTACTTACTGAGATCCACCGGGTGGACGATGTTGAGGACGTCCTTTACCGGCCCATGGCGGACGATCCAGGAGGCGAACCATTCGCGGTCATAGGCGCTCCCGAGACCGTTCGACACCTTGCGGAGATAGCCGACGTCGTAAATCTCGAGATCCTGACCGTTGGGGAACGATCGAATGCGCCAGTTGACCACCACGGGCTCGGGGGCGGCGGTGGCGTAGAGCGTCATGCTTTCGATGAGTCGGGGACAGATGAGCGGGCAATCCCCCGTCACGCGGACGAGCTTGTCCGCCCGGGTCACTTCAGCCACCTTGAGGAGTCTCGAGAGCACGTCCCCTTCGGGGCCGGGGATGGGGGGTATCCCCGTGGCCTCGAAGATGGCGAGCTCGTCCTTCTCGGGGCACGCGACCAACACCTCGTCGATGTATCTCGCGGCGCGACACCTCCGGTAGAGATGCTCCAGCATGGGCTTGCCGTTCACGTCGGCCAGGATCTTCCGGGGGAGGCGCTTGGAGGAAAGACGCGCTTGAATGGCGAGGACGGTTCTCACCGGAGCGCCCTCTTCATGCATTGCGCAACGTACCGCATATCCGCATCCGTGGCCGGGGGCCTTACGCAGTCGAGGAGGCAGAGCGTCTTGAAAGACAGCTCGTCCACGACGGGGAGGGGGCCCTTCGCGTACTTGCGAAAGGCCGGGTAGTGATGGAGAGGGGGCGTGATGTAGCCTCCCCCGACGGAGACGCCCATGCGCTTCATGCGCTTGATGAAAACGCCCCGGTTCGCGCTGGACCGTAGCGTGAAGGGCCAAACGTAGTAGACGTGGGAGTCGTTGAAAGGTCTCCCGGGCGAAAAAAACCCGTTACTCAGGCAGTCTCCCAGCGTCTCGTCGCGCACCAGCGCGGTTGTCAAGAGCTCCGCGAGCCCGATCCTGCGTCTATTTCTCTCCTTGAGCTCCTGTAGCCCATGCCACGCCACGCACGCCGTCAGTTCGGGCATTCGGTAGTTGTAGCCCACCCAGGGCGTGCCGTAGTTCTCAGCGTGGTTTATGCGGAGCCGCGCCTTTTCCGCGACTTCGTCGGAGTTCGTGACGAGTGCGCCGCCTTCGCCAGCAGGACAATTCTTCCCTCCGTTGAAGCTGTAAGCGCCCGCAATACCCACTGTTCCAGAAAACGCGCCCCCTCTCTGGGCCCCAACCGCTTGACAAGCGTCCTCAATAACAGGGAACCCCAACCCCTGAAGCTGTCCAACATCTCCAAGGTATCCGAACAGGTGGACGGGTAAGACCGCTTTCGTCTTTTTCGTGAGGACATGCTTCACCGTCTCTTTCGTGATGCAGTAGGTTTCCGGGCACACATCCGCAAAAACAGGTCGAGCGCCCGCCAAAACGATTGCAGCCGCCGTAGCCGAGAAGGTGTATGGGGACGTGACAACTTCGCTGTCAGACGATAGGCCGAGAGTCGCAAGCGCGGCATGAAGGGCGGCCGTTCCGGAGTTGACCGCAACGGCATGCCTGATCCCGAACCGCTTCTCGATTTCCCTTTCGAGCCTCCACGCCCAAGAACCTTTTCGCGGGCCCGAGCCGAAGTCTTTGTTAGCCCTATACGCCGAGAGCGAATCCCCTTGTTTGAGAAGCTCATTCACGTCCTCCCGACAAGCCTTGGAATAATATGGCCAGGTGCCGAAGTCTCTCACGCCCTTACCCGATACTTCAAATTCCCTTCCTCGCACGGCATGACCTTGCGCTCCCCGTCGCCCATGGCTCGCTCAGCCTCGCGGATGTTGGAGACGTAATCGGCAAACGGCGGCCACCCCTCTTCTATGAGCATGTTCCCATCGGAGAAAACCTTAAGGCCGTCACCATTCATAATCAGGCTGTGGGCATAATCGGGGTTGTCCGTTGGCGTCGACAAAAGGCGCACGTGCTTCTCGATCACCACCGCCCCTGCCGCTACGGCAAGAGCGCCCGTGAGCGTGGAAGTCGTGTGATCGGAAAGGCCGTTGTACGAGCTAACCCTCCTGTCTTCGAGCTGACACCATTCCCATAGGCAGGCGAGATTGAGTTCGTTTATAGGACATGGATAGCCGCTAACGCAGTAGAGATTCACAATGTCACGGTGGAGATGTGTTGGTTTTTTTCCCAGGCCGTTTGAAATAATGAGACTCCGTTCGCCTGAACAATACGGCAGATGCGCGACCACAAAGTCCCACGAACAGGCCTCGAAGCTGGAGACCTTGAACCGCTTCACAAGAGGCGCGATCGTCTCTATATCCTCCTGAAGATAGGTTGTGCACATGTACTCGATGCCAGCCGCGTCGCACCGGGCCTTGAGCTTCTCGTGCCACTCCCGAGGCCATGCGAGATATCGCCGGTAAGCGGCGGCCAAGCTGGGATCATTTCTCCTAGCGGCCATCTTCTCGGGATCGCTCACCCACTGGACCTTCCAAGCGTCCGCGCCGCACGCGGCGGCGGCGTGAATGGACCTGTAGGCTTTTTCAAGATCCGCCTCCCAGGTGGCTCCGCTCTCGGCGATTACGAAAGTCCGGTCCATTCCCTTACCTCCTGTTCAAGCGCGTCTATCCCCAGTCTCCAGGTGTTCGATCCGCTGGTATACCCCGTGGCCGCCGGGCGAAGGGCCTTCCCCGGCGAGAGCACGAAATGGGTGCCGGTCTCCTCGCGGATCGAGGGAGTTTCGTTCTCGCTCACGAGTTCCTCGTGGAGCTTCTCGGCTCCCCGGCGGCCGGTGTAGACCGGCTCTTTGGGGAGTTCATAGACCCGGCCGAACGCCTCGGCGAGATCCCCCAGACGATAGCTCGGGAGCTTGGGTATCCAGAGCGTTTCCGGCTCCGCCCCCGCCACGGTACGGAGAAGAAAGTCCACCGCCTCGTGGAGTCGGATGTGAAAGCGCGTCATTTGAGGATCGGTGATTTCCAGGTGTCCGAATTGAGCTTGCTTCGCCCAAGCGTGGAGGACGCTCCCCCGGCTTCCCCAGACGTTCCCCCAGGCCGCCGCGAAGAAGACGCCTCCCCGCCCCCCTCGATAGCGATTGGCGGCCATCCAGAGGCGTTCCGCGCAGAGCTTGGTAGCCCCGTAGAGGGTGCTGGGGGCCCGGGCCTTATCGCTCGACACCAGCACCGCACGCTT